>ERZ826396.1312-NODE-1312-length-28575-cov-4.131732_pt1 | contig 28575 bp, 29 predicted proteins | sample MGYA00519926_ERZ826396 | MGnify/ENA primary metagenome ERZ826396 (study PRJEB31778, sample SAMEA3449230) | human gut metagenome | biome: human gut; feature: human-associated habitat; material: faeces | place: United Kingdom | collected 2010/2012 ... | reverse complement strand
ATGACAAATGAATGAGAAAGTCAATATGAAAGAGGGCTGTGAAAGGCTCTCTTTTTTTTGTAGCTACGAAATGGCAAGATAATAACGTTATATACATTGTGTATTATGTACAGATATTGTATTTATGCATGATGGGAGCATAGGGAGTCCATATAAAGGCATTTAATACAGGCCATGATGGGTCGATCAGTACCGGTCATGCGAACAGTCCGGATGATATGATGAGCAGATTGTCTACAATGGTACTGATGGGGATTAAACTTCCGCTGGAAGCAGTTATGCGTCAGATCGCTTCCGGAATCGATATCCTGGTACATCTGGGACGCCTTCGGGATAAGAGCAGGAAAGTATTGGAAATCATGGAGGTATTGGGATATGAAAAAGGAGAAATCAGGCTTCAACCGTTATTTTCCTTTCAGGAGACGGGAAGTAAGGATGGAAAAATCCAGGGGGAGTGGGTGAAAAGATCCACGCTTACACGGACGGAAAAACTTATGGCGGCAGGGTATCAGCCGGAAGGAGTATGCCCTGGCAATAACGGAAAGTACTCTTCTGGTGTTTCTGATCGCCATGCTGTTCTATTCAAGACTGTGGATGATGGCAGTGCTTTTTCCTCTGGGAATGAAGTATTACGAAAGAATGATCCGTCAGGCGGAGGAAAAAGGGAAGAGACGTTTTGAAAGACAGTTCCAGGATGCACTTCAATCACTGGAAGCGCAGCTGAATGTGGGATACTCTATGGAGAACGCAATCAAAGAGGTACAGAGAGACCTGCAGATCATGTATGACAGACATGCACTTATTGTACGGGAATTTACGTATATGGTAAGGCAGCTGAATCTGAACGTAACCGCGGAAACTGCCTGGAAGGATTTTGCTGCAAGGGTAGCACTTCCGGAGGTGGATACATTTGTCACTGTATTTTCTCTGGCAAAGAGAAGCGGAGGCGACAGTATTCTGATCATTAAAAATGTGGTTAGACAACTTGGTGATAAAGCGGAAGTAAAAAGAGAAATCGATACCGTAATTGCAGCGAAGAAAATGGAATTTCAGATCATGTCAGTGATCCCTTTGGGAATTATTGGTTATATGCGTCTGAGCTTTCCGGAATTTATGGCAGGGCTATACGGGAATCTGCCAGGAGCGGCTTTTATGAGTATTTGTCTTGGAGCTTACATTGCTGCCTGGAGACTTGGATGTAAGATTGTGGAAATCGAGGTATAGAAATGTGGTTTTGTATCGGAATGTATTTCTTTCTCGGAGTTTGTGCACGGATGTATTTCAAGAAGAAATCTCTTTTCGGAAAATGGGACAGGCTTCTCAGGCAGATATTTCTTTTGATGATGGCGGTGACAAGCCTGGCATTTTTGTCGGAAATCGTGCAGAAGACAGGGACGGAAAACTCTGAAACCATGCAGATAAAGCGGAACGGGTACGGGGAAGGACAAAAAGAAGCGGCGCTTTCTATGCAGGTTGAAGGAGAAAAAAAGCAGGATATAGAAATTCGGGTGTCACCGAAGATTTACAGTGAAAAACGGCTGGAAAAGGAGTTTCAGAAAGCGAGGGAAGAGCTTGTAAAAGCGATTTCCGGGGAGAATAAGGATCTGTCGCATATAAAGACAGATCTGGATCTGGTAACAGCATTAGACGATTTTCCGTTTTCGGTTTCCTGGGAACTTAGCAGATATGATGTAATGGATTCGCTTGGGAGACTGGATCAGGAAAAAATCCGGGAAGAAGATCCGGAGAATCAGGGGATTGGGATGAATATTACCGGAGTTCTGCATTATGAAGATAAGGTATATCCGTGTGAGATGGATCTGGTTATTTTTGCAGGACAGGAGAAAACGCTTTCCACGAAAGAGCGGGTTCTGGAACTGGTAAGATCACAGGACAGTGCTACGAGGCAGAAAGCATATTTTACATTGCCTTCCAGTCTGGACGGAAGAAAAATTGCCTGGACAGAGGAGAAAGATTCAAAAGTGATTCCGATTCTGATGCTCGGAATGGCGATAAGTATTCTGCTTGTCGGAAGAGAAATACAGAAAGAAAGCAATCGGAAGAAGACGAGAAAAGAGCAGATGATGCTGGATTATCCGGAAATTATCACAGAGTTTACGATGCTGACCGGTGCCGGAATGACAGCAAAAAATGTGTGGAAAAGGATTGCGGAAGATTATGGGATCACCAGGGGAAAAACGGGAAGAAAAAGAGAAGCATATGAAGAAATCTGGAGAACCTGGCAGGAAATGAAAAGTGGGATTCCGGAGATGGAATGTTATGAAAGATTTGCAAGAAGATGTGATCTGATCCCGTATATGAAAATGGGAGCACTTCTTTCGCAGAATCTGAAAAAGGGTGCAAAAGGAATTTCAGAAATGCTTCGTATGGAGGCAGTACAGGCACTGGAGGACAGAAAGAGCAGGGCAAGACAGCTGGGAGAAGAGGCAGGAACCAGGCTTTTGATCCCAATGCTTTTGATGCTGATCATCGTGATTACGATCGTAGTTGTACCGGCATTTTTGTCGATCCAGGTGTAGGAGGTGAGAGAATGAAGGCGGTAAAAAAGAAGCTGTGGACAGGATGGATCAGAATTCAGAAGATTCTGACGGAAAAAGACGGGATTTCAACGGTAGAATTGATTCTTGTACTGGTCGTCATTATCGGTCTGGTTATCATTTTTAAGAAACAGCTTAATGAACTTGTAACTAAAATATTTGAAAAAATAACGAATGAAAGTTCAGGAATCTAAAATAAAAATTTTATTTCAGAAATGAGTGTGTACAGAAATGAAAAAAATGGTAAAGGGAGAGATTACTGCGTTTCTAAGCCTGGTCTTTCTTCTGCTTCTTACTCTGGTTGGGGCATTGCTGGAAAGCGCTTCGATCCAGCTGGCAAAGAATGAGAGAAGAGCAGACGCAGGCAGGGCAGTGGAATCTGCGTTTGCAGAATATCAGAAAGATCTTCTGGAGCGATATGGTATTTTTGCAATAGAAGGCAGTTATGAATCCGGAACAATGTCTGAAGAAAATATTTTAAACCGACTGTCCTTTTACGGGGCAGAAAATATAGAAACAGAGATTGCGGCAATCCGTTATCTGACAGACCAGAATGGGAAAGAATTTCTGCGGCAGGCGGTGGAATACGAGAAAATGAAGACAGGAGCTGCAGCGATAGAGAATCTGACGGGAAAGGTATCCGAATGGAAGGAGCAGGAACTGAAAGCAAATGAATATGGGAAAGAGAATATAGAGACGAGTAAAGAACTTGACCAGATGCTGGAAAGTGAAAAAGAAGAACTTCCTGCAGAAAATAATCCATTGGCGGATATTGTGGATATACAGGCGCAAGCACTGTTAAATCTGGTCAGCCCGGAAGGATTTACGCTGTCATCGAAAGCTGTAAAGTCAGAAGAGACTGTATCGAACCGAAAGCTCAGGCAGGGATACGGAACCATGAAGGAAAAAGATAATGAGGCCGGAGATACCATTTTTTTCAATCTGTACCTTATAGATAAGTTTGGCAATGCTGCAAATAAGAAAGAGAATACAGCACTGGACTATGAGATGGAGTATTTGCTGGGAGGAAAGGCGAGCGATAAGGACAATCTGGAATATGTGATCGGGAGAATCCGAATCCTTCGATTTGCAGTGAATTATGGATATTTGCTGACCGATAAGGACATGCAAATGGAAGTGGATACCCTTGCAGCGACACTGAGTGCAGTGTTTCTTTCACCGGAGATCGGACCTGTGATCAAGCATGCGCTGCTTCTTGCATGGGCTTATGGAGAAAGCCTTACGGATGTTAAGACGCTTCTGGCAGGAAAGAAGGTTCCGGCTGTAAAGAGTAAGGAAAGCTGGAATCTGACGCTGGATGGTCTGCTTGAGCTGGCAAAGAACAGAAGTATTCCGGAAGGGAAGGAGACTGAAGAGGGGAATTCTTATGAGCAGTACCTGCAAATGATGCTGGTTTTAAAGTCAAAGGAAGAACTGTCGATGAGAGCATTGGATCTGGTGGAAATGAATCTGCGATCCGGAATGGAGAAAACGTTTTTCCGGGCAGATGCCTGCGTATCAGGAGCAGACTTTGACATAACATGTTATCTGAGAAGAGGAATCCGGTATCAGTATCATATTTTATATCAATATCAGTAACAAAAAATGAAAATGTTAGGGAGGTGGATACAGGTGTCTTTTCTGAGGACAATCAAAATAATAAATAAAATTCCTTTGATGATGTATAGAAAAATATTGAATTACAAACACATATTTGATATTCGCAGAAGGGAGGAAGGATTTGATTTTCTACCTGATTTGATCGCCATATCTTGTGTCAAAGAAAAGGCATCTGTATCTGCCTCGGTAACAGTAGAAGCTGTACTTTGTGTTCCGCTTTTCCTATATGCAGCGGTGAGTCTGATCTGGATGCTGGAACTCAGAAGCATCCAGTCTGCGGTAAGATGCGGACTACAGAGTGCAGGAAAGCAGGTGGCAGAGAGTTTTGCGGAAATTCCGGTGCTGAATCCGATAAGCCTGCATGCAGATCTTGTAAATGCGGTCGGGAAAGAAAGGATGGATCGAAGTATGATTGTTGGCGGAAGCGGAGGAGTCAGCTGCAAAAAGTCCTGGGTGATACCGGGAATGGGAGTGCTGGAACTGACGGCAGAATATGAAGTAGAACTGCCGGTTCCCATCTTTCATATTCCGGTACTGCATTATAAAGAAAAAATGAGGATGAAGACATGGACCGGTTATGTAAAGACCTATGAAGCAGGGATTGGAGATAATGAGCTTGTATATGTGACAGAAACAGGGATTGTATATCACCGGAATTATCAGTGCACTTATCTGGAACCGTCCGTGCGCAGTGTTGCGAAAACACAGTTAGGGGAACTGAGAAACAGCAGTGGGGGAATTTATCATTTGTGTGAACGGTGTGGATGGATGCCGGGAAATGATGGCAACTGCTATGTCACAGATTACGGGGATCGTTATCATACTTCATTAGCATGCAGCGGACTGAAGAGAAAAGTTTATACAGTTCCTCTGTCAGAAGTAAAAGGAAAAGGAGCATGTTCAAAATGTGGTGGAAAATAGCAAAATTGGCAGGATTATTTTTTTTAGGATTCGGAGCAGTACAGGATATAAAATATCAGAAAATCTCGACAGAATATCTGCTCGCGGGAAGCTGTGCGGCGATTCTGTACCGTGCGTTATTTGGACGGATGCATTGGAGTGTATGGGTTGCCGGACTGGGATGTGGAATTGTATTTCTCATGATATCGAAATGGTCACAGGAGGGAATAGGGTACGGAGACAGCTGGATGATCCTGAATATGGGTATTTTTCTTGGGATCTGGAATCTGCTTGGAATGCTGATGCTTGCATTTCTTGTGGCTGCGATGGCAGCAGGAGCAGGTCTTTGGAGCGGAAAATGGAAACGGACGACCAGAATGTCATTTTATCCTTTTCTTCTGATCGGCTATCTGGGGACATTTATATGGTAAAGCTAAAAGGAAGTACAGTAGTTGAGATGGCGTATCTGATGCCGGTAGTATTGCTTTGCTGGATGGCAGTCATTTTCGCACTTTTTTATTACCATGATAAAAATATTATCGGTGGGGCGGCATATGAGACTGCGATTGTCGGAAGTGAAGAATGGCGATGGCAAAAGGAAATAGAAGATGGAAAAATGGAGCAGTATTTTCAGAAAAGAATTGAAAACAAACTGATATTTTTTGATACGGTATCGGTGGAAACTGCGGTAGTAAAAGATGAATTTGAAGTGACAGCAGGAGCGCAAAAGAGAAAAATGCGCATATCTGTTAAACGCAGTGCGGCACTGACTGTGCCGGAGGAAAAAATACGCAGGAAAAAAGTATTGCAGGAGATTGTAGAAAGGAACCAGGAGGAATGAGGGAAGAGTACGAAAGAGATTTACATCATGCCTGGATGATTCTGGAAACAGATGAGCTATATAAAGAAGATTATCAGATGCGGATGCTGATGGAAAATGCAATTCCCGGACTCTTGTCGGTAAGAGGGCAGGGAAAAGATGATAAAAGCCAGTACCGCTATGAGATCAGTGGGAAGATATCCGTGAAGGCAAAGGGAGAAAAAGAACACTGGAAATTTGCAGACCTGGAAAATTTTATGAGACAGTTTATCCAGGTGCTTTATGCAGTGAAGAATTATCTGCTGGACGTGAACTGTCTGAGCCTTGAGCCGGGACATATTTATGTATCGGATGAAATCTATTACTTTTGTTATTGCCCGGGACTGGAAGGTAATATTCTGGAAAAGTTTCATGAGCTTACAGAGTATTTTGTCAGGGAGACAGATTATGAACAGAAAGAGGCAGTCTATCTGGCATATGAATTACATAAGGCTTCGATGGAAGAAAATTATAATATCGAGTATGCGCTGGAGCGGATACTGGAGAAGAAGGAGAATGAGATGGAGAGTATACAGCCGGAGAAAAAAGCAGGATATGATCTGCAGGAGGAACTGATCCTGGATGACTGGATTGCAGAACAGGAAATGAAAGGGCAGGTTGTAAAGGACAGGCAGAGCGTCTGGGGATTTCTGAATCAGCGCCTTCAGAAACGGAGAAAAAAACGGGAATCCCAATGGGATGAGATAGTGGCGGATGATTCAGAGGAATAAGTAAGATAGGACATGTTTTTCTTTTTACTACATTTTCCAGTTTATGGAAAGAAGTACTTGTAAAACAATTACGTGTTTTTTATAATAAAATATGATTATGTAATCGGCAGCAAAAGCAAAAAAGAAGTGCCTTTTCCACAGGAAGAAGTAACTGTTACTGTTCCGGCGTGAGCTGTGATTGTCCGTCTGACAATGGCAAGACCAAGGCCGGTGCCGTCTGGTTTATAAGTGACAAAAGGATCAAAAATCGTGTCGAGATATTCCGGTGAGATTCCACATCCGGTATCAGATATGGTAATCTGAAGCATTTGGTCTTTGAGGACTGCTTCCAGACGGATTGAACCGGCAGACGAAATGGCTTCACGGGCGTTTCTTAAAAGGTTGAGAATCGCTTCATGCAGCTTTAATCTGTCGGCCGTCAGAGAGGGAAGATCAGAGGCTATCAGAGAAGAGAATCCAATGTCGGTATCTATACAGGAGGCGGCAAAGGACAGGCAGATCTGTCCCAAAAAGTCCTGTGCAGAAAACGTGCTCAGATGCAGATGTTCGCTGTTATTATAGGCAGACAGCTCCTGTAGCAGAGAGATTGTATATTCGATGTCTTCGCGAAGCTCTGACCAGTGGCTGAAATCTCTGGCTTCAGGATGACTGGACTCTATGAGCTGAAAGGTACTGTAGATCAGCGTCAGTGGATTGCGAACTTCATGACTGATCTTGCTGATCGTATATTGCTGTGAATCCAGAAGCTTCTGAAGTAATTCATGAATTTCCGGATTGGAATTCATAAGCTGATGTAACTTTTCATAATCATTTGCAGTAAATGGCATGGCAACGACTATCCTTTCCATGATATAAAGTAGTTGTAGTTTATCATTGAAAGGCTGGTTCGTAAACAAATTCGAGATTAATCGAAGAAAATGTAGAAAGAAGGAAAAAACATGAGGGATGAGAACTGTATTTTTTGTAAAATCGCAAATGGAGAAATTCCATCTGCAACCATATATGAGGATGATGATTTCAGAGTAATTCTGGATCTTGGACCGGCGACAAAGGGACATGCACTGATCCTGCCAAAAGAACATGCGGCAGATATTTATTCTATTGATGAAGAACTGGCAGGAAAAGCATTTAAGCTTGCAAAGAAGATCACAACAAGATTAAAAGATGTACTTGGATGTGACGGATATAATATCGTACAGAATAACGGGGAAACGGCCGGTCAGACTGTATTCCATTTCCATATGCATCTGATTCCGAGATATAAAAATGACAAGAGTGGATTCGGCTGGAAACCGGGTAAACTTACAGATGAAGATCGGGATGAAATCCTGGAAAAACTGAAAGAAAAATAAAATAGTGAGGTACTGGAGTGAATTTTCAGAATAAGGATAAAAAGGAATTCGAGAACGTATACCATAAAAATAAGGTCAACGTTTATCGGATAGCGATGGATTATTCTGGCAGTCACAAGGAGTCAGCGGAAGAGATATTCCAGGAGGTTTTTCTAAAACTATATACACACTTTGATACGGTGGATGAAGAATACATGGCAGCATGGCTGGTAACAACAACGAAAAATACAGCGATCAATTATATGAAAAAGCAGGCAAGAGAATGTCCGAAGGCAGATATTGAGCTGTTTTCGGATCTGCACTTGAAGGAATATGCAGAAAGTGCAGAGGAGCATGTATTCCACAAAATTTTACAAAAAGAAAAAGTGGGTTATGGATGGACGATTCTGGATGCGTTGTACGAGGAAAATGAAAACTGGTACGAAGCAATCACCATGGTTTACTGTCTGGAGAGAAAACAAAAAGATGTGGCTGAATCTATGGGGATCAGTATCCAAGCACTGACGGGTGTACTGTACAGAGCAAGAAAATGGGTAAAGATACATTACAATTCTGATGATTACACAAAATAGCACCGATGGATATGTAAAGAAAACAGGTGTCGTTCCGGCACCTGTTTTTGAACAATGTAAATAACTGTTGTTAAAAAATTATTTGGAAGCAGCATCTTCGATCAGACCGATAATTGTCTTGATCGGATCCTGCTGAGAAGACTGATTCATTGCATTTATGAAGTCTTCACGGGAATCATAAAGCTTGTGGACAGCTACGAGAAGCTTTTCATCTGTAAGCTCTTCTTCTTCCATAACCATACTGAATCCCTGACGTTCAAAAGAACGGGCATTCAGAATCTGGTCACCACGGCTTGCATTAGCTGAAAGTGGAATCAGAAGATTTGGTTTGCGAAGAGCAAGCAATTCGCAGATTGCATTTGCACCTGCTCTTGAGATTACAACATCGGCAAGGGCGAAGAGATCTTTCAGTTCATCCTGAATATATTCAAATTGAACATAGCCGTCCAGACCGGTGAGCTTTTCATCGAGCTTGCCTTTACCACAGAGATGAACAACCTGGAATTCTTTTAAGAGTTCAGGAAGGATCTTGCGTACTGCGTTATTGACTGCGACTGCACCAAGACTTCCTCCGACGATCAGGATAACCGGTTTTACTTCCTTGAAACCACAGAAAGCGCGGGCTTTTTCTTTATCTCCGGTGAAAAGCTCCTGACGGATAGGGGATCCGGTAAGGACAGCTTTATCCTGAGGAAGAGAACTTAAAGTTTCCGGGAAGTTACAGCATACTTTTGCAGCTGAAGGAATGGAAAGCTTATTAGCCAGTCCCGGAGTCATATCCGATTCGTGAATAATAACAGGAACATGGTTCTTCTTTCCTGCAATAACAACAGGAACACTTACAAATCCACCTTTTGAAAAAATTACATCCGGTTTTAACTGCTTGATCAGGCGGTTGGCTTCACTGAAGCCTTTCAGGACACGGAACGGATCCGTAAAGTTCTGAAGGCTGAAATACCGGCGGAGCTTACCGGAAGAGATACCATGATATGGAATTCCCTGCTGTTCAACCAGCTGCTTTTCCATACCGTTGTAAGAACCGATGTAATGTATGTCATACTGCAGTTCCCGAAGACGGGGAAGCAGTGCAATATTAGGTGTAACATGTCCGGCAGTACCTCCGCCGGTCAGAATGATGCGTTTCATAATAAAAATCCTCCCATTGATGGTGCGAATTAAGATTCGCAGTTGATACAGGCAGAGAGACTGCCCTGATATCATAATATTAAACAGGTGAAGGAAAAAGGTCAAGTTAAAGGGAAAAGAAATCCAAAAGAATGAGGTTTAAAATGGAAAAACATGAAGATAATCTGGGTAAGCTTTTAAAAGCTGAACTGGAAAAAGAAGCCGGGGAAATCATGGAAGAAATGGACTCGGACGAATCACTGCAGGACATTTCCTTTCCAGAAGACCTGGATGAAAAGATGTGGAGTAAAATCCAAGAATATGAAGAACAGCAGAAAGCATATGAAAAACTGTCAGATGCCGACAAGGGGGCAATCCGTCTCGGACGAGAGGTTCAGGCACTTCGCGGCGGGAACGATATGAAGGATCGGCTTAAGAAAGATGTGGAGAGTGACAGTTATATAGATAATGTTGTGCCAATTGAGCATGTGAAGCATGAAGCAGACAATAAAGCAAGTGACGATGGTACGAACGGAGAAACCGAGAAGGAAGCCGGGAAGAAGAAAGTTAAGAAAAGAAAACGGCACTGGAAGGTATATGGAATCGTGGCAATCGTGGCTGTGCTTGCTATGATGTGGAGTATGGTGAGTATTGGTGGGACGCCGTTCTTTGGAAAGCTGTGGACTCAGAATATCGGAGATAGGAAGATGACACAGGTGGATACGGAGAGAGAGGATGGGGATAAGAATAAGGTTGATGTTTATGATGAGTCGAAAGTGTATGAAGATATTAAAGAAAAATTTGGAGTTGATGTTGTTAGATTAAAAAGAAATTCGGTTGGAATGTCATTGGTACAGAGCGATATAGATGAGGTTCTAAAAAAAGTCTGTTTACTTTATGAAGATGATGATACGCTTATTCAGTATCAAATGGAAATTCAAAGTGAAAATAAATCATATGCCTATGATATCGAGGACAAAAAGGTAAAAAGGACACAAATAACAGTTGATGGAAATAAAATAGATATTATTCAGTATGAATTAGATGATGGCAATAAAGAGAATGTAGCACAGTTTGCATATGAAGACGTATTTTATACAATAAATACGACGATGGAGGAAGCAGATTTTAAAGAACTTTTAAAAAATTTATATTTTTTCTAGAAATGGCGTGAGATTTTCTTCTCTCAATTGTTAATATAGTGTAGAGAGGAGGCGAAAAGTGAAAAAAAGCAAAATTTTATCGCTGATTATGGTAATGTTTATGGTTTGTACATTGTTTATCAGCACACAGAAAAATGTTCAGGCGGCAGATGTGCCAGAATGTGTAGATGGATCTTATTTAACAAATGATGATTCGTCTGAAGTAACAGTAGGCTCCCAAAGCCGAGGCATATATCTGAAAAGTGGATCATCTAATATTGTAAGAGCAGGTACGGGAAAAATCGGTGCTGGTGGAAACACAGTAGGGCAGAAAGTTGTTTCTAAAATTACAGTAGATGTAACGGTAGAAAGATATATGAATGGAAAATGGGGATACTATACTTCATGGGTTCAAACAAATTATAATTCTGCTTATGTGAGTACAAGTAAAACATTGTCTGTACCAACTGGATATTATTATCGAGTATGCTGTGTTCATTACGCAAATTCAGATGTAAGCGATTCATTCACCAACGGCATTTACATCTAAAAATCACAAACCAAACATCCCAACCCCTTACCCACACTAACTCACCCCGCACCACCAAAAAAAATATTTTTTATAAAATATCCATACGACTATCAACCGGTGCGGCAGTTAGCGAAAGTAAGGACGAGGGAACAATATGAGGGAGGGAGATGGGAAGATTCCTTTTAACACCTGCCTGAATTGCAGGTTGATAAAGTTCAACATCTCCGGTCTTGCAGACTGACAAGAGGGCGAACAGAACTGTAAAGACCACAACTAATAAATGTATTTTCTGATTGGACAGAAAGCATATGACCAAATAATACAACCCGGTCGCGAAGTATGTGAGTACGGAACATCAGAGCAGGCAAGAAGCCTAACTAATGTTAAACTGAATTAGACCAAAACAAGCAGGTCGGGATGATTCCTGACCTGCTTTCGTTGACGCAAAATTGCGAAAAAATTATTTGATTACTGGTTATTGCTTAAATATTCTTTTAAAGCAAGTGAAAGCTGATCCGGGCAGGATGTTGCTTTGTATCCGCATTTGATGCCTTCGATGCGTGAAATTGCTTCGTGAATATCCATTCCTTCAACGAGACGTCCGATGCCCTGTAAGTTACCGTTACATCCGCCTGTGAACTCAACATTATGAATACGTCCAGCTTCATCTACTTCTAAGTGAATATTCTTAGAACAGACGCCGTGTGGTGTAAATTCCATGAGTATAATCCTCCTTTATATTTATACTATTATTGTGCCTTATCAAATTGCCTCAATGATTATAACACAGCCCTATAAGAAAATGCTAGTGCATATTATAAGAAATCTGATATAATAACTATTGTAATTTTGAAGGGAAATCTATAGATATAGATAAAAACAATATGTAGGAAAAACGGAGGATTTTCAAATGATAGGAATTATCGGAGCAATGGATGAAGAGGTTGCAATCTTAAAGGAATCAATGGAAGTTCAGGATACGATGGAACGTGCCGGAATGACTTTTGTCAAAGGTATCATGAGTGGCAAGGAAGTTGTAGTTGTAAGAAGTGGTATCGGAAAAGTCAACATGGGAATCTGCGCACAGATTCTGATTGACTGTTTTGGTGTGGATACACTGATCAATACAGGTGTGGCAGGTTCTCTGGATGCAGATATCAACATCGGGGATATCGTGATTTCTACAGATGCAGTTCAGCACGACATGGATGTAAGTATGCTTGGCGATCCGGTAGGACAGATTCCGAGAATGGATACCTTTTCTTTCCCGGCGGATAAGAAGCTTGTGGAGCTGGCAGTGGAAGTAAACAAAGAAGTGAATCCGGACATTCAGACATTTACCGGAAGAGTGCTCAGCGGAGATCAGTTTATTTCCGGCAAGGAGAAGAAAGAATATCTGGTAAAGACATTTGATGGAAAGTGTGCGGAGATGGAAGGCGCAGCAATGGCGCAGACCGCATATCTGAATAAAGTTTCGTATGTCATTATTCGTGCAATTTCGGACAAAGCTGACAACAGTGCAACGATGGATTATCCGGAGTTTGTGAAGATGGCAATCACCCATTATGTAGGGCTTGTCAAAGGTCTTGTAGAAAGAATGTAATGCGTAAGGCAGCAAAGTAAAACAAAAAAGCAGCGTCATTTTCCAGACAGGATGTCGGATTGTGGCGAACGATTAGGGAATCCAAATTCGGAGGTTTACGGTATAATGACGGTAAATCTAAGAAGGAGGATTCTTTTTATGTTGGAAATGTTCGTGGTGAGAGAAACGGTATTTTTTCTGACGGGAGTGATGATCGGGATCGGCGCGATTGCAAGACTGATTACCGGGATTTCACTGAAAAAGCTGGTAAGAGCAGCAAGTAACATGAGTAAAAGCAATCATCCGCTGATGCGGCTTGTAAGGGCGAAATTTGAGCATGGGTGTATGGTGAGTGATAAAGTACAGAATGTTGGTGCATTTGTAGAGAAATATTTGTATGAATACCGGGTGCTTGGCGTGCGGCTGCACACCTGGAGACAGTGGGCGAAGGGGAGCATCTGGCTCTGCATTATCTTTGGAGCTACAGGAACAGTGCTTGCTTATGCTGCGGGGGAGAGGGAACAGGGACTTTACAGATATGGCATTTTAGGAGGCGTGGGGGCTTTAGCGCTCTTTATACTTCGAATGCTGGCAGATGATGCTTATCAGTTGGAGGCGGCGAAAACCTATATGGTAGATTTCCTGGAAAATACATATGCGCATCGTTATGCAAAGGCAAATCAGAAAGAGATCCAGGTTACGGTTCAGAGAGCGGATGAGGTTCCGGAGAAAATGGATGTGGAGGAAAATGAATCTGCGTATTCTGAACAGGAACAAAGACCACTTTCAGAAGAAACCGTGCCTGCAAGCGCAGCTCCTGTAAATGCCGTTTCTGTGAATGAAAAACGGTATACAGAAGACACAGCCGGTTCCAGATTCCATCCGGAAGACACCGGCGACAAGCTGGAGCCGACAAAAGAGGCAAGGATCCGGGAAATCCTGGAAGAGTTCCTCGCCTGACCGGCGCGAATCCGCCATTTTATGGGAGCTTGAGGTGTTCGGGGATTACGGGAATTGCGTAGCAATGGAGCAATCTGGTTACATCAGTGAGTGACAGAATTTACTTTTGACACGCACATCATAAAATACCGATATGTGGAAAAGTTGATTCCAGATATCGGTATTTCTATTATTATCGGGCAGGTGGTACACTTTTACAGTTTACAGTTTCACAGAAAAAACACAGAATGAACACAGACTGCCCCCAGAAGTTTCACAAATCATCCGTATAATTGAAAAGCATGAAATTTTGTAGTCAGGAGGAACAACATTGATTGAGGTAAAAAATCTTGTAAAGAAATACGGCTCACATCTGGCTGTAGATCATTTGAATTTTACTGTAGATACCGGTCAGATCTATGGATTTCTGGGACCGAACGGTGCCGGAAAGTCCACAACGATGAATATTATGACAGGCTATCTTGGCGCCACAGAAGGTGAAGTGCTGATCAACGGGCACAATATACTGGAGGAACCGGAGGCGGCAAAAAAATGTATTGGTTATTTGCCTGAGATGCCACCGCTTTACACGGATATGAAGGTAAATGAATACCTGCGGTTCGTAGCGGAGCTGAAGAAGATCCCGAAAAAGGAACGGCAAGAGCAGATTGAGAAGGTCATGCTGATGGTGAAGATCATGGATGTACAGGACCGGCTGATCAAGAACCTGTCCAAAGGTTATAAGCAGAGAGTCGGACTTGCGCAGGCGATCCTTGGATTTCCGGAGATCATCATTCTGGATGAACCGACGGTCGGACTGGATCCGAAGCAGATTATTGAGATCCGTGAACTGATCCGTGAGCTGGCAAAAGAGCATACCGTGATCCTAAGCTCGCACATTCTGGCAGAGATCCAGGAAGTCTGCGATTATATTATGATCATTTCCAAAGGAAAACTGGTGGCAAGTGATACACCGGAGAATCTGGAAAAGCTTCTGACGAATCAGCAGACAGTGGAAATTCTGGCAAAGGGAAATGAAGAGACGGTACGGAAAGTCATCGGCACAATCGGCAATGTTCAGAAGGCATCCGTGGAACACGGAAAAGAAGAAGGAACGGTAAAGGCGAGCCTGTTCCCGAAGGCTGGAAAAGATATCAGGGAAGCAGTATTTATGGCATTTGCACAGGCGGGATGTCCGTTACTTATGTTGTATCACAGCCGCACGACGCTGGAGGATGTCTTCCTGGAGCTGACACAGGGAAGCACACCTGCAGCCGCAAAAGCGATGAAGGACGGCGAAAAGAAAGGCTGGATGGCAAAGCGGCACAAGAAAAATGCGCAGGAAGAGGCAGAAGAGAACGAGCTGACTGAGATGGATGAAGAGCCGGAAGAAAATGCCGTTCCGACAAGTGAGGATGAAAAGGAGGATCTCGAAAATGACAGCAATTTATAAGCGAGAATTAAAATCCTATTTTCAATCAATGACAGGCTATGTCCTGATCGCATTCCTTGTGATCTTCACGGGAATCTATTTTATGGCGTACAACTTAAATTCGGGATATCCCTATTTTTCATATGTTCTGATGAATATCAACTACGTGTTGATCATCATTATCCCGATGCTCACCATGCGTTCCTTTGCGGAGGAACGGAAGAACAAGACAGACCAGCTTCTGCTTGCCGCACCGGTAAAATTATTTGATATCGTGATGGGGAAATACCTTGCGATGGTGACGGTATTTGCGGTACCGTGCCTGATTTTTTGCATTTTCCCGATTATCATTAAGAGCTTTGGAACAGCGTATCTGAAGGTGGATTATCTGTCGATCCTGATGTTCTTCCTGCTCGGATGCGTGTATCTGGCAATCGGAATGTTTCTTTCGTCACTCACAGAAAGCCAGATCATTGCGGCAGTAACAACCTTTGGCGTTTTGCTTCTGATCTATCTCTGGGGAGGACTGATCGATTTCCTCCCGACATCAGCTACAAGTGGCATGATCGGTATTGTGGTATTCGTTACCATTGCGGTGCTGATCATTTACCGGATGACGGGAAACTGGATGATCGCAGGAATTATCGAAGCGATCGGAGTTGTTGCGGTTGTGATCGTAAGCTTTGTAAAATCTTCATTATTTGAAAATATTTTGGTCAACATCATGAAGAAGCTGTATCTTGCAGATGTATTTGACAACGTAGCATATAACAAGCTTTTCGATGTGAGTGGGCTGATCCTGTATCTGAGTGTGGCAGGTGTATTTATCTTCCTGACCATGCAGTCCATTCAGAAAAGACGTTGGAGTTAGGAGGGAGAAGACATGGAAAAAATCAAAAAAATGTTCAGCAGCAAGTCTTCCCGGAACGGAACTTACAGCGTAGGGCTTGCAGTGATCGTGATTGCAATCGCGATCGTGATCAATCTGGTGGCAGGACAGCTTCCGGAAAAAGTAAGAAATATTGATATCAGCAGCAACAATCTGTACGATATCAGCAGCGTGTCCACAAAAATGCTGAAGAAGCTGGATAAAAAAGTAGATTTGAAAGTGATCGCAGAACAGGATTCTGTTGATACCCGGATCAAGACTTTTGTGAAAAAATATGCGGCGCTTTCCGGCAAAGTAAAAGTGGAATGGGTGGACAGCGTACTGCATCCGTCCGTTCTTCAGAAATATAATACCGATGGGAATGTAATCGTTGTGTCCTGTGATGCAACCGGAAAGTCTACAACGATTTCATTTTCAGATATTATCCAGTCCGATTATTATTCTTATTATACGACCGGAAGTGCCAGTGAAAGTTCTTTCGACGGAGAAGGACAGCTTACCAGTGCGATCAATTATGTAACCAGCGAGGAAACAAGCAAGATTTACCGAACCAGTGGTCACGGAGAAGCGACATTTTCAAGTTCGGTAAGTGATCTGCTTACCAAGAATAATCTGGAGACGGAAGAAATCAACCTGAGTATGAGTCCGGAAATCCCGGACGACTGCGACCTGTTGTTCCTCTATGCGCCGACTTCAGACATTACAGATGATGAAAAAACGATCATTGAAAATTATCTGAATGATGGAGGGAAGGTTTATCTGATTCTTGGAGATACGACTGCAGACACACCAAATCTGGATGAAATTATGTCGGATTATGGACTGAAAAAAGTCAGCGGTTATATTGCAGATACCCAGAGATGCTACCAGGGAAATTATTATGCAATCTTCCCACAGCTTTCTCTGAGTGGTGACTTGGGAAGCGGCATCAGCAATCAAATGGTACTTCTGCTGAATTCACCTGGTATGGAGAAAACAGATACGGATAATGACAATCTAACGGTTACTCCATTTATGCAGACATCAGACAGTGGATATGCAGTGACAGAAAATGACCAGACACAGGGACAGTATATTCTGGGAGCCGTTTCTACCAATGCGATTTCTGCGGATTCCTCAGATTCGGACAGCGAGGATGAAGACGATAAGAGTGATGCAACGGATACAGACACAAAGACGGCAAGACTTACGGTGCTTGCTTCTGCATCTATGATCAGCTCGGATATCACAGATCAGCTGACGACACTGGATAACCTGACTTTGTTTGTAAATTCAGTGACAGAGAATTTTGATAATGTAAACAATGTTGCGATTGAAGCGAAGAGTCTTTCAACTGAGACCAACACACCGATGCATGCAGGTGCATTCAGCATCCTTGTGATCTTTATTATTCCGCTTGCAATTCTGATCCTTGGATTTGTGATCTGGATGAGAAGACGGAAAGCGTAAGAGGCAGGAGGAAAAAAGATGGAGAAAAAAACAAGGACAATAGGAATCCTTCTGCTCGTACTGATTGTTCTGCTCATTACATTTTTCGGGCTGAAAAAATGGAATACATCTAAGTCAGAGGCAGAAGAGAAGAAAAAAGAAAACGCAGTGGTGCATATTTTTGAGACAGATTCACTGGAGTCGATCAAGTATAAAGAAGCATCCGGGGAAGAAATGTCCTTTGTAAAAGAGGATGATACCTGGGAGTATGCGACGGACACCACGATCGCACTGACGGAGAGCAGTATGCAAAATATGGAAGATGCATTTTCGGATATTCAGGCGGTAAAAGAGATCAAGAATCCGGATGACCTTTCGGACTATGGATTTGATTCGCCGGAATATAATCTTACGCTGACCGGAAAGGATGGCGAGGCACATAAATTTCTAATCGGGAATGCTTCCGGAGAAAATTATTATTTCATGGAAGATGGAACAGAAAAAGTGTACACGGTATCGGCTGATCTGATTTCGGAAATGGTATGGCAGCTTGCAGATGTTGCTGAAAAGGACAGCTTTGTAACAGTTACATCCGATAACTTTGTAAAAGAGACTGTGACAAAACCGGGTGACGAGGTAAAAACCTATGAAGCGGACAATGAGGATCAGGAAGATACTGTCACAAGTATTATGACAGCACTTTCCGGATTCTATTTTACAGATTGTGCAGATTATCATGTGACGGACGCGACGCTTGGCGATTATGGGCTTGCGGAGGATCAGCGGACGAAGGTGGAGCTGACTTACAAGGATACGTCGGATGATGATAAGGAAAAGACGGTTACATTCTACGTGGGAAGCAAGGACGACAGTGCGACTTATTATTATGTACAGATGGACGGTTCACAGAGAGTAAGCCGGGTGCTGATCGATACGGTAGAGAAGGCGCTTGGATGGAAAGTGGACAGTAGTGCAGAGTAGAAGAGGTTGTAGGAAAATTAAATAATAAGTAAGAGGGACGATGTCTTTTGGATGACAGATTTTTCTTCCAGATAAAAGGAAATAAGTGAGTGTAGGTGTTCACTTATAAAACTGGAAGGGAGCAGATTGAAAAGACATCGTTCTTTTTTTATAAACATGCTGAAGGCGAAGTTATATGGGAAATACCAGATGATTATATAAAATAATGCAAAATAACAATAAAAGATATATTTTTAACGATATACTTATACATATTGAACAGTCAAAATGTTTATTGACAGGTAAAAATGGAGCAAAAAAGAGAAGAAAAGAAAAAAACGGAGACAAAAAGCAGTATGTGGAAGACATGACGACATTTCGAGGGAAAAGAGAATGCTATATAATTCAGACATGCATAAAACAGATGAATAATTATTCAGAACAATGTGCGAGGAGGAAAGAAAATGAATTGGAAAAAAGTTAGTGCAGTAATGTTAGTAGCAGTGATGACTGCATCGTTAGCAGCATGCGGCGGAAGTGGAAGCGGAGATAAAAAAGAAGAAAGCAAAGATACCGGGAAATCTCTTACAGTAGCAATCTGGGACAGCAACCAGGAACCAGGACTTCGTGAAATTATGGATGATTTCACAGAGGAGACAGGAATTGATGTAGATATCCAGATCACTCCATGGAGAGATTACTGGACAATGCTTGAAGCAGCAGCAACAGGCGGATCTATGCCAGATGTATTCTGGATGCATTCCGATCAGATTGGTACATATGCAGAATATGATGATATTCTTATGAACCTTTCCGATAAAATTAAAGACAGTGATAAAATCGATTTATCAAATTATCCAGAAGAACTGGTTAAAATTTACCAGAATGCAGATGGAGATCAGCTTGCAGTGCCGAAGGATGTAGATACCTGTGCAGTATGGTATAACAAGAAAATGTTTGATGAAGCAGGAATTGATTATCCGACAGATGACTGGACATGGGATGATTTCCGCGAAGTTGCAAAGAAACTTACTAAAGATGACGGAAGCCAGTACGGTGTAGCTATAGCACCGGCAAACTACCAGGAATCATGGTACAGCACAATTTACGCATATGGTGGAGAAGTTCTTACACCAGATAAGAAAAAATCCGGATTTGATGAGCCGAAGACAATTGAAGCAATGGAAATGATCGAAAATATCATTAAAGATGGATCAATGCCAGATTATACTGTACTTTCAGAAAATGATTCAACTGCACTTATGGAAGCTGGAACAGTAGCAATGACATTCCAGGGATCATGGAGCATTCCGGAACTTGCAGGTAATGATTATGTGAAAGAAAACTGTGATATTGCACCTCTTCCGAACGGACCAGAAGGAACAAAATCCATTTACAACGGACTTGGCTGGGCAGCATCTGCAAACAGCGAAAATCCAGAAGGTGCATGGAAACTGATCGAATATCTTGGCTCAAAAGAAGCTCAGGAAAAACAGGCAAATCTTGGAGTTACAATGTCAGCATATGAAGGAACTTCAGATACATGGGTAAATTCACATCCGGAATTTAATATGCAGGCTTATCTTGATATGAGAGAAGATGCACAGGCATATCCAAGTTCCAAGAATACACAGGTATGGTTCCAGATGATGTTAGAGAAGATGGTAGACGGATTCAGCGGTGCAAAACCTATGAAAGATGTTTGCGAGGATGTTGCAGTTGAAATGAACAAGTTCCTTGCAGAAGAATAACAGCAAATTTTTAATGGGGTATCTGAAATGGGTACCCCTTTTGAAATCTAAGGATGGTAAGAGATGAAGGTAAAAAAAACAAAGAAAAAAATGACAAACAGGGAACGCTCGGAATTTCTTTGGGGCTGGCTATTTATTCTGCCGACAATGGCGGGACTCATGATTTTAAATATTATTCCAATCTTCCAGACAATCTATCAGAGCTTTTTTAAGACAGGCTCATTCGGAAGAGGAAATATTTTTGTTGGACTCGAAAATTATAAGAGACTTTTTGCCGATGGTGCGGTATGGCAGGCTCTTTTAAATACATTAAAGTATGCAGTAGTGGAAGTCCCATTTTCGATTATAATTGCGATTGTACTGGCAGTTATGCTGAATCAGAAAATGCGAGGACGTTCTATTTACAGAATGATTTATTTCATGCCTATGGTATGTGCACCGGCAGCGGTTGCTATGGTGTGGAAATGGTTATATAACTCAGAATTTGGACTTTTAAACCATATGTTAGAAGCCATAGGACTTCCGAAAGTTAACTGGGTATCGGATCCGAAAATAGCATTTATTTCGCTTGCAATTGTAGGAATCTGGAGTGTTATTGGATACAATATGGTTCTGTTCCTTGCAGGACTGCAGGAAATTCCGAAAGATTATTATGAAGCGGCAGAAATTGATGGTGCAAATGCAGTAACACAGTTTTTCAAGATTACATTACCGCTTATTTCACCAACAATGTTTTTTGTTGTCATCACAAGAGTTATTGCTTCCTTACAGGTATTTGATTCTATTTTCATGATGATCGGTAAGAACAACCCGGCTCTTCCAAAGACACAGTCACTGGTATATCTGTTCTACCGATATGCGTTTGTGGAAAATAACAAAGGATATGGATCAGCGATCATTGTATTGCTTCTTTGCATTATTATGCTGATAACTGTATTCCAGATGAAAGCACAGAAGAAATGGGTACATTATAACTAGAGTAGGTGAAGAAAATGAAAAAAATAGGAAATTGGCACAAATTAATAAAACATGTAGTTCTGATCATAGGCGCATTGATCATGTTGGTTCCATTTGCCTGGATGATCCTGACTGCATTTAAGACCAAATCAGAAGCAACGCAGATGAATCCATTCATAATTTTTCCGTCACAGTGGAGAACGCAGGCATTTGCAAATGTTGTCCGGAAAATGGATTTTATCAAGATGTACATTAACACACTGTTAATGATTTTCGGAAGAATTGTATGTGCGGTACTTACTGCAACAACGGCAGGATATGCATTTGGAAGATTAAAATTTAAAGGAAGGGATCTGTGTTTTTCATTGGTACTTTTCCAGATGATGGTTCCGGTTCAGATCTTTATTATTCCACAGTATCTGATGGTATCGAAGATGGGAATGCTGAATACGATTTTTTCACTGATTTTCCCTGGACTGGTTACTGCATTTGGTACATTCCTTATGAGACAGGCGTATATGGGTCTGCCAAAAGATCTGGAGGAAGCTGCCAGATTGGATGGCTGTAATATCGGTCAGACATTTTTATATGTCATGATGCCACTTACAAAATCATCTATGGTTGCACTTGGAATCTTTACAGCATTATTCGGATATAAAGACTTGATGTGGCCATTGATCGCAAATACCAATCAGCAGTCTATGCCACTTGCAGCAGGACTTGCAAAATTACAGGGACAGTTTTCATCAAACTATCCGGAACTGATGGCCGGATCACTGATTGCCTGTATCCCAATGCTCGTACTTTATCTGCTGTTCCAGAGACAGTTTATCGAAGGAATTGCAACTTCAGGCGGTAAATTATAGGGATTTACCGCGGTGAAGTTTTTGATATTCGCTGGGACTGATGTGATAAACCCGGCGGAATGCTTTTGAAAATGTCTGGGAGTCAGGATAACCAATCTGGTGAGAAATATCCTGTATTCCAAAGTTTGTAGAAGTAAGAAGTTCCTGTGCTTTTTGCATACGGAAAAGAAGGAGATAATTCTGTGGCGTCTGCCCCTGGTGTGACTGAAATAAAGAACACAGGCGGGAACGGCTGATTCCGAGATAATTGGAAATATCCTGTACATGGATATTACAGTCATAATTATCCGAGATAAATTCAAGTGCCTGTGCAAAAAGGGTAGCATTTGTATCTGCTTTTGAACCAGCAGGAAAAGCATTTTCAGCCGTATTTGACGAAATCAGCAGGGACATCAAGTGAAATAGACAGCTAAGTCGTCTGAGATCGTTACCTGTAGCTGGTTTCCAAGTATTTAGTAACTGCTGGATCAAGATAGTAAATTGTTCAACAGGTATATAACTGTCACGAACAGGATTCTCCGAGTCAAAACCGGCCTGTTTTAGCCATAAGGATGCCTTTGGACCATAAAAACTGACCCAGGCGTAGTGCCACGGATCTTCTGAGTCAGAACTATAGCAAAGCGGTGTATCAGGTGGACACAGGAAGAGCTGTCTTCGTGAAAGATGCCAGGTTTTTCCGTTGACCTGAAAGGTACCTTTTCCGTCTATGATAAAATGTAAATGATATTGCGGGCGCGGTTTGTCCCATGTATGTCCAGGAGGGCATTTCTGGATGCCACATGAAAAAAGGGACAGATCACTGCCCTGTGGATTAAGATGTGACAGGCAATGGTAATCTGGGTATTCTTCGTAAATCGGTGTTGGCATAATTTTATAGTTCTCCTTTTTCAAAATACAATTTACGGTATTGTGCTGGTGTAACAGAAAAATTCTTTTTAAAAGCCTTAGAAAAAGTCAGTGTATCGACATAACCAATCATTGCCGCAATATCTGTGACAGAAAATTCTGTATCCCTTAGCAATTGTGTGGATTTTTCGAGACGATAGGAAATCAGATATTCCTGAGGAGAAGTATTTAATCTTTTTTTAAACAGTGTATATAGCCAGGAACGAGTAATTCCAATATAATCTACAATATCTGCAACGCAGATATGATCGTAATTTTTCTTAATAAAACTTAATGCAAGATTGATATAATCTTCAGGAGAGTAAACAGAAGGCATGTTATCATCTGTGTTGATTTGACTTGTGGAGGACAAAATGGATAATATATGATATAAATAAGCGGTCCTTTTAATGTCATTTGAAAGAGTATGTTTTCTGTCCTGAAGCATTTTTAGGATTATGGTGTAAAATTCGGAAACAGGTGTTGTCAGAGCACATATTGGATGTTCTTTACTGAGAGGAGTTCCTTCCAGGTACAGAGCAGCTTTTTTCCCGGAAAAACCAATCCATGCATATTGATAAGGATTATCTGGGTCTGCATGATAGTAAGTTGTTACCTGTGCAGGGACAAGAAAAGCCTGGTTTGTGTTAAGTTCATATTCAGTATCTTCGATTTGAAGATATCCATGTCCACCAGAGATGAAATGGATTACGTATTCATTTCGCCATACAGGACCAAATGAATGGGTTGGAGAGCAATTCTCAAACCCACAATAAGTTAAATATAAATCTGTAGTTTGATGACCGACGGCATACAGACAGTCATAATTTTTACTGCTTGGTTTGCTTTCCTGAGATGCCATAAAATTTCCCTCCTAAGATAAAAGTATTTTAACACGGAGACCGGAAAAAGTCTATAAGGTCACAGCAGAGTTGGCAAAACAAAAAGAAAGGAAGTGTTAAAATATGCCAATCATATACAACGAAAAAACGAGAGAGTTTCATCTTTACAATCAGGAGATCAGCTACATCATCAAGATCCTTGACAACGACCAGCCGGGACAGCTATACTACGGGAAACGCCTGACACACAGAGAAGATTTCAGCCACCTTTTTGAATATGCGATGCGCGATATGTCGCCGTATGCTTTCGAGGGAAATTCCACATTCTCACTGGAAAATATCAAGCAGGAGTATCCGACTTTTGGCTGCGGAGATATGCGTTTCCCGGCATATGAGATCGAGCGGGAGAACGGAAGCCATGTAGTCGAGTTTGTATATAAAGAGCATAAAATTTACAATGGCAAACCAAAGCTTGAAGGACTTCCGGCGACTTATGTAGAAAGTGACGATGAGGCACAGACACTGGAGCTGGTTCTGGAGGATGCAAGTATTGGAACAAAGATTATCCTTCTGTATACGATTTATGAAGCATTTCCTGTCATCACAAGAAGTGTACGTTTTGAATGTGATTCTGACGAAAAGATCACACTTCTTTCTGCAATGAGCGCCTGTGTGGATCTGCCGGACAAGGATTATGAGATGATCGATCTTGCCGGTGTGTGGGCGAGAGAGCGCCATGTGAGAAGACATAAGCTGGATTACGGTATCCAGAGTATTTACAGTATGCGCGGATGCAGCAGCTACCAGTTCAATCCGTTCCTTGCACTTGCGCGTGAAAATGCAGACGAGTTCCAGGGGCAGGTCTACGGTTTCAGCCTGGTTTACAGCGGAAATTTCCTTGCACAGACAGAGGTAGACAATTATGATACCGCCCGTGTGCTGATGGGAATCCATCCAAATGGATTTAAGTGGACACTTGGAAAAGGCGAATCCTTCCAGACACCGGAGATGGTAATGGTATATTCGGAAGCCGGACTTAACGGAATGAGCCAGGCATTTCACAAGCTGTACCGAACCCGTCTGGCAAGAGGAACCTGGAGAGACAAGGTACGCCCGATCCTGATCAACAGCTGGGAAGCATTTTATTTTGATTTTGATGCGCCGAAGCTTCTGGGACTTGCGGATGCGGCAGCAGACCTTGGAATGGAGCTTTTTGTGCTGGATGACGGATGGTTTGGAAAGAGAAATGATGGAACTTCTTCGCTCGGCGACTGGTATCCGAATGAGGAAAAATTAAAAGGAACCTTAAAAGAACTGGCAGAAAAGATCAATGCCAAAGGTTTAAAATTCGGGCTCTGGATTGAACCGGAGATGACGAACAAGGACAGTGATCTGTACCGTGCACATCCGGACTGGCTTCTGGCTGAGCAGGGCAAGCGGATCTGTCACAGCCGGAATCAGTATGTTCTTGATTTTTCCAAAAGGGAAGTTCGGGAATATATCGGGGATATGTTGGAAAATCTTCTTGCAGAAGTGCCGGTATCTTACATCAAATGGGATTTGAACCGTACATTTTCAGAGGTATTTTCAAATGGAAATGACAGAGAGTATCAGGGAAAGGTCTGCCACAAATACGTTCTCGGCGTGTATGAGCTGTATGAGCGCCTGACCAGCCGGTTTCCACATGTATTGTTTGAATCCTGTGCAAGCGGTGGAGCAAGATTTGACCCGGGAATGCTTTATTTTGCGCCGCAGGGATGGACTTCGGATGATACCGATGCAATTGAACGTCTGAAGATCCAATATGGAACCTCGATGGTTTATCCGGTAAGCTGTATGGGAAGCCACGTATCAGCGTCACCGAATCATCAGACGAACCGTGTGACACCGATCGAGACAAGAGCGGATGTGGCTTACTTCGGAACGTTCGGATATGAGCTTGACCTTCTGAAGCTCAGTGAGGAAGAAAAGGCAGAGGTTCGCAGGCAGATTGCATTTATGAAGGAGAAGAGAGAACTGATCCAGAAGGGAATCTTCTACCGGCTGAAGAGCCCGTTTGAGGGAAACGTGACGGCGTGGATGATCGTGTCGGAGGATCAGAAGAAGGCGCTGGTCGGTTATTACCGTGTGATGCAGCCGGTGAACATCGGATTTGTGAGACTGAAGCTGAAAGGGCTGAAGGAAGACACCTGCTATAAGGTCAGCGGATATGATTATGACTGCTATGGCGATGAGCTGATGCAAGTCGGAATGATCCTGTCAGATTCTGCGTCCGGTGTGTGGAAGAAGGGTGTAAATGATAAGGGAGATTTCCAGGCGAAAGTGTTTGAGATTGTGGCTGTGTAAGCCAGAATATATGGAAAGGACGAAATGGGAGAACCGTTTCGTCCGCTTGCGTTTTCGGAAGAAAAATTATATGATGTTTCTAAAAGACTTAAAGAGGTATAAAATGGAACGACTATATGATAAATTAAAAGCATATTCCGAGAGTGATTTCTACGCATTTCATATGCCGGGACATAAGAGAAACAAATCACTTCTTGGAATTGAACTTCCATACGATCTGGATATCACAGAAATCGACGGTTTCGATGATCTGCATCATGCGGATGGAATCTTAAAAGAAGAGCAGGAGAGGGCAGCAAGAGTATTCGGGGCAGAGGAGAGCCATTTTCTGGTAAATGGCAGTACTGCCGGGATTTTAAGTGCGGTGATGGGATGTACGCGCCGGGGAGACAAGATCCTGGTGGCGCGCCATTGTCACAAATCCATTTACCATGCAATCTATATGAATGGTCTTGTGCCGCGGTATGTGTATCCGGAGTTTGATATTTCCATGCATATGAATGGGGAGATCAGTAAAGAGGACGTGGCGAAAGCACTTGAGGCAGAGCCGGACATCAAAGCGGTTGTGATCGTATCTCCAAACTATGACGGTGTGGTATCGGATGTGAAAGGAATTGCAGAAGTAGTACATTCGTATGGGATTCCGCTGATCGTAGATGAAGCACACGGACCGCATTTTGGATTTCATCCGGCATTTCCGGAGCGCGCAAATGATCTGGGAGCAGATGTAGTGATCAACAGTCTGCACAAGACATTGCCGTCTCTTACCCAGACAGCGATCCTGCATATCAATGGAAAATTTGCAAATCGTAGAAGAATTAAGAAATATCTGGATATGCTGCAGAGCAGTAGTCCGTCGTATATTTTCATGGCAAGTCTGGATGCCTGCGTGGATTTTCTGGATGGAAAATGTGGGGAAGCATTTGAACTTTATGTAGAGAGGCTGCAAAAGTTCAGAGAAGAGCTGGAACCATTACAGCATTTACAGATTCTCCGTACAGAACATTATGATATTTCCAAAGTTGTGATTTCCACGGCAAATGCAAATATTACAAGTCCGGAGCTTGCGGACCGGCTGCGAAAAGAATATCATCTGGAAATGGAAATGACCGGTGGAACCTATGTACTTGCGATGACGACCGTGGCAGATACGCAGGAAGGACTGGACAGGTTAAAAGCTGCGTTACTGGAAATAGACGGTCAGCTGGAAGCAAAAACAGCCGTTTCCGGAAGCACAGAGATTTCCGGAGAGCTTCCGAGACTGGAGCAGTATTTTACACCGCAGGAGGCAGCAGACCGGGAGGAAGACGGAGAAGCAGAAGAGATTCCGTGGAAGGAAAGCGAAGGACATATTTCTCTGGAATACGCTTATCTCTATCCACCGGGAAGCCCGGTTATCGTACCGGGAGAGCGGATCAGCCGGGAAGCAGTAGAACTTCTCTGTTATTATGAAACACAGAATCTCCAAATAGAAGGAATACAGACGGAAGGCAAGATAAAGGTGTGGAAACATGAGTAAAATCTATTATCTGATGGGAAAAAGTTCAACGGGGAAAGACACAATCTACAAAGAGCTGAGAAAAAGAATGCCACAGTTAAAAAACGTGACGATCTATACAACCCGTCCACAGCGTGAAGGAGAAAAAGAAGGCGAAGAATATTTCTTTACGGATGAAACTGAACTTGAAAAGTTCAAAACAGAAGACCGATTGATTGAGGAACGTGCTTACAATACAGTTTATGGTGTCTGGTACTATTTCACCGCTGATGACGGACAGTTCAATTTTGAACAGAAAAATCAGGATTATCTTATGATCGGAACACTTGAATCCTATGAAAAATTGAAAACCTATTTTGGAAACGAAAAAGTAGTTCCACTTTACATCGAAGTAGAAGACGGAGAGCGCTTAACCCGCGCCCTCGCCCGTGAGAAAACCCAGAAAGAACCCAAATACGCCGAAATGTGCCGCCGTTTTCTCGCCGATTCCAAAGATTTCTCCGAAGAAAACCTCGCCCACGCCGGAATCACCGAACGCTACGAAAACACAGATCTTGAAGACGTACTTGAGAAAATCTGTAAAAAGATACTTGAACAGTAGAGATTTCAACACCCAAGTGAGACAGGCTCCGCCTGTCCATATGAACTTCTTATTGAGAAATTCATGAAGTTTATTAAATAAGATTTTATAATGTAGTGGAGTCAATATCCAGAAAAAAAGAAATCCATCTTCGGTATCAGCGCCTTTGCACTATGGAACCGAGACTTAATCAATTGTGGAAGCCATTGCTGACACAATTGATGCTTTC
>ERZ826396.1311-NODE-1311-length-28597-cov-7.655280_pt1 | contig 28597 bp, 29 predicted proteins | sample MGYA00519926_ERZ826396 | MGnify/ENA primary metagenome ERZ826396 (study PRJEB31778, sample SAMEA3449230) | human gut metagenome | biome: human gut; feature: human-associated habitat; material: faeces | place: United Kingdom | collected 2010/2012 ... | reverse complement strand
GTGAGAACGAGGAGCAGACCGTGGAGCATCCCCAGTGCATCCGCTGCGGCAAGTGCGTTTCCGCCTGCCCCATGCACCTGGAGCCTCTGTTCATGTACCAGTATGCCTCCAAGGGCATGGTGGATGAGCTCAACGACGCCCACATCATGGACTGCATGGAGTGCGGCGCCTGTTCCTACATCTGCCCGGCCCGGATGCACCTGACCCATATGTTCAAGACCGGCAAGCAGCTGCTCAAGGATAAGATGGCTGCCGACAAGGCGGCCGCCGAGGCAAAGAAAGCGGCCGCTGAAGAGAAGAAGGAGGCTGTCAACAAATGACGGATTACAAGAATTTGAAGCTCATTGCCACTTCTTCCCCCCACATCCGCGCGGCGGAGACCACCCGCTCCATCATGCTGGACGTCATCATCGCCATGGTGCCCGCCCTGGTCTGGGCCGTCATCACCTTCGGCGTGGAGGCCCTGGTGCTGACCGCGGTTTCCGTGGTGGGCTGCGTGTTCTGGGAGTGGCTGTACCGCAAGCTCATGAAGAAGCCCCAGTCTGTGGGTGACCTCTCTGCTGTGGTCACCGGCATGCTGCTGGCTTTCGTGTGCCCCCCCTCCACCCCGCTGTGGATGATCCTCATCGGTGACTTCTTCTCCATCGTGGTGGTCAAGCAGCTCTTCGGCGGCATTGGCAAGAACTTTGTCAACCCCGCCCTGGCCGGCCGCGCTTTCCTGATGCTGTGCTACCCCGTGGCCATGACCACCTGGGTGGCCCCCGGCATCGGCACCGGCGCCTGGGCCGACCTGCTGGGCGGCACCAAGACCATGGCCGGGGTGGATATCGTCAGCAGCGCAACCCCCTTGTCTGCTGACTTCATGCACGGCGGCCTGCTGCCCGATGCCACCATCCTCGACGCATTTGTGGGCAATGTGGGCGGCTGTATCGGTGAGATCTCCGCCCTGGCCCTGCTGCTGGGCGGCGTGTATCTGATCGTCCGCGGCGTCATCCGCGCCCGCATCCCCGTGGCCTACATCGCCACCGTGGCTGTGCTCACCTTCCTGTTCCCCCTGGGCGGCAACGACCGGCTGGTGTGGATGACCTACCAGCTCTTCACCGGCGGCCTGTTCCTGGGCGCCTTCTTCATGGCCACCGACTATGTGACCAGCCCCGTCACCAAAAAGGGTGAGATCATCTTCGGCATCGGCTGCGGCCTGCTGACCGTGTTCATCCGCTATTTCGGCGGCTATCCCGAGGGTGTGAGCTACTCCATCCTGATCATGAACTGCTGCGTGTGGCTCATCGACAAGGTGGGCAAGCCCGGCCGCTACGGAGTGACCAAGGAAATGAAGGCTGCGGCCAAGGCGGCCAAAAAAGCCGGGAAGGAGGGCTAAGCCATGAGTGAGACTGCAACCAAGAAAAAGGAACCAGGCATGGCAACCCTGGTGATCGTCCTCTTTGCCATCTGTGCGGCCACCGCCCTTCTGCTGGGCCTGACCAACTATGTGACCGCCCCCTTTATCGCGGCTAACAACGAGAAGACCACCCAGGAGGCCATGGCTGCCGTGCTCCCCGCCGACAGCTATGACGAGGTGGAGTACACCGGCGGCGACGCTATGGTGCAGGCCGTCTACAAGGCCGGCGATGCCGGATACGTGGTGGAGGTTAAGCCCGCCACGTCCTTCAGCGGCAACCTGACTATCATGGTGGGTGTGGACAATACCGGGGCCTGCTCCGGCATCTCCATTACCAGCACCGGCGAGACCTCCGGCCTGGGCTCCAACGCCAGCAAGCCGGACTTCCAGGCCCAGTTCGTGGGCAAGACCGGCGAGGTCAAGGTCACCAAGGACGGCGGCGACATCGACGCCCTGACCGGCGCTACCATCACCTCCCGCGGCGTTTGCGAGGCCGTCACCAGCGCCATCGCCGCCGCCGCGAGCATGGGCTAAGGAGGGTAATCGAATATGAACGTGATGAAACAATTTAGGGACGGCCTGTTCTTCCAGAACCCCGTCACCGTCCAACTGCTGGGCATGTGCTCGGTGATGGCCATTACCACCACCCTGTTCAACGGCCTGGGCATGGGCCTGTCCGTGTTGGTGATTCTGACCCTGTCCAACATCATCATCGCGGCCCTGCGTAAGATCATCCCCAACAACATCCGCATCGCCTGCTTCATCGTGGTCATCGCCGGCTTTGTTACCATCGTTGACCTGTGCCTGCAGGCATTTATCCCGGCCCTGTCCAAGAGCTTGGGCCTGTTTATCCCCCTGATCGTGGTGAACTGTATCATTCTGGGCCGCGCCGAGTCCTTTGCCTACAAGAATGGTATCGGCGCTTCTGCGCTGGACGGTATCTTCCAGGGCCTGGGTTACACCATGGTGCTGGTCATCATGTGTGTGGTTCGCGAGTTCCTTGGAAATGGCACCATTATGGGCGGCCTGCTGGAGATCGGCGCAGAAGGACAGTTGGTCTTCGGCCTGGGCACTGCCGCAGGCATCCGCATCCTGCCCGAGGGCATTCCCGCTTTGGGCATGATTCTCCCGGTGGGCGGCTTCCTGACCCTGGCCTGCGTGATCGCAGCCATGCAGTACATCCTGAACAAGCCCAAGAAGGGCGACAAAAAGACTGAGGAGGTGGCCAAGTAATGGAGTGGACTCAGCTCTTTACCATCGCCCTGGGCGCCATCCTGGTCAATAACTTTATTGTGGCCCAGTTCCTGGGCATCTGCCCCTTCATGGGTGTTTCCAAAAAGATCGAGACTGCCTCCGGCATGGGGCTGGCGGTTATCTTCGTCATGGGCCTGGCCTCCGCCATCTGTTGGCCCATCAATGAGCTCATTCTGGTTCCCATGGGCCTGACCTTCATGCAGACCGTGACCTACATCCTGGTCATCGCCTCTCTGGTGCAGTTCATCGAGATGTTCCTCAAGAAGGCCATGCCCTCCCTCTATGAGGCCCTGGGTGTGTACCTGCCCCTGATCACCACCAACTGCGCTGTGCTGGGCGTGGTGCTGCAGAACACCCAGAACGGCTACGGCTTTATTGAGAGCGTCGTGTACGGCGTTACCGGCGGCATCGGCTTCCTGCTGGTCATCGTGATCTTTGCCAGCATCCGGGAGCGGATGGAGTTCTCCGAGTGGCCCAAGGCTTTCGAGGGCTTCCCGATCGCCCTGGTGGCCGCCGGCCTCATCGCTCTGGCTTTCATGGGCTTCTCCGGCCTGAAGGTCTTCGGTTAAGGAGGGCGGAAGAATATGACGACTGTTATAATTGCCGTTGTGGTCCTGGCTGTGCTGGGCGCCATCTTCGGCCTGGTCCTGGCGATCGCCTCCAAGGTGTTCGCTGTTGAGGTGGATCCCCGTGAAGAGGCCATCCTGGGCTGCCTGCCCGGTGCCAACTGCGGCGGCTGCGGCTATCCCGGCTGCTCCGGCTATGCCTCCGCTGTGGTCAAGGGAGTGGCCCCAGTCAATGCCTGCGCCGCCGGCGGCGAGGCGGTGGCCGCCCAGATCGGCGAGATTATGGGCGTGTCCGCTGGCGCCGCAGTGAAGCAGATTGCCCAGGTGCACTGCACCGGCTGCGGCCAGAACTACAAGCAGTACACTTACGTGGGCCTCCACGACTGCGTGGCGGCCTCCAAGCTGCCCGGCGGCGGCGACCTGGGCTGCGCCTACGGCTGCCTGGGCCTGGGCTCCTGTGAGAAGGCCTGTCCCTTTGACGCTATCCACGTCATCGACGGCGTGGCCAGGGTCGATGAGGAGAAGTGCAAGGCGTGTAATAAGTGCGTGGACATCTGCCCCCGCCACATCATCGCCCTGGAGCCCTACAAGACCAAGCGCCACGTCACCATTCCCTGTTCCTCCCACGACAAGGGCGTGGACGCCAGCAAGGTATGCGACAATGGCTGTATCGGTTGCTCCCTGTGTGCTAAGAGCTGCCCCAAGGAAGCCATCACCATGGTCAACAACTTGGCGGTGATCGACTACGAGAAGTGCATCGGCTGCGGTATCTGCGCACAGAAGTGCCCCCGCAAGCTGATCACCGTGGACGGCAAGGTGCCCGAGGTGAAGCCTGCGGCCCCCAAGGCCGCCCCGGCTGCCGCTGTCAAGCCCGCGGCTCCAACTGCGGAGAAGCCTGCAGCGGAGGCCGCTGCCGCCCCCAAGGCCGAGGCGCCTGCCGAGCCCAAGGAGTAAATACCATAAAAATCGCGCGTTCCCGATCGGGAACGCGCGATTTTGCATGGATGGACGGTTCAGCGCTTGCAGCAGCCGCCGTGGTCGCCCAACTGGAAGGAGGCGCACTCGGTGGAGGCGCAGTTGGTCACGTTGGAGTCGCAGCAACCCACCTTGATCTCGTTCAGGGTGCAGTAGTTCTGCTCGCCGCAGTGGTAAGCACAACTGTTCACAGAGCACTTGATGCTGTTGTTGGGGGTCTTGTTCATGGTGAGATTCCTCCTTGATTCCTTGGTATGACGCAAGGGAAGCACCGGCCCGCCCTGCGTGACAGGGTGGGAGCAGTGCTTCCCTAGTATGCGCCCCTGAGGGCGGAATATTCGGTTATTTTTTGGCGCCGGACTCCGGAAGGACCTTGGGGATGAAACGCTTGGCGAACCAGCCCTTGCCGCGGTTCTTTACATAGAAATAGCCGATAAAGGAGAACACCACCGCACCGATAAAGTTGACGAAGAGGTCTTTCATGGTGTCCAGGATGCCGATATCCAGATAACCGCCCAGGCCCAGTGGGTGCTGGGCTCCATCAGCCGTGACCACAATCACGTCGGTGATGTCGTGGATGGCCACCGGGGTGTTGCCGCCGGCGGGGTCCAGCATCACGGAGCCGATGGAGTGTACGATCGTGTCCTTCTGCATGTCCAGCAGGAACATCTGGTCCATAAAGCACTCGAAGAACTCCCACAGCACGCCGATTGTCATGGAGAAGCAGAAGGCCACCACCGCCAGATAGACCGGGGAGAGCTTGAAGGCCAGACGCTCGTCCCGGTTCAAAATGTCCAGCAGGGAGAAGCCGATGGCCGCGCAGAGAAAGCCGTTGAGGGTATGGAGCATGGTGTCCCAATAGGGAAACTGGACATAGTAAGCCTGGATCTCCCCCAGAATTTCCGCCGCAAAGATGAACAGGAGGATGATGATCTCCAGGGTGTCCGGGATATCAATGCGGATTGTGCGCTCGATGAAGCTGGGGATGGTAAACAGGATCAGGGTGAGCACGCATAAGAACACGTTTTCAAAGTTCCCGTTAAACACCTGTGCCACCAGGGCCAGCACCACCAGCACCCGTAAAATGACGTAGACTGCGGCCAGCCGGGGGTTCTCACGCACCTGTTCCTTCAATGTTTTATGATAACGGCCGGGAATTTTCCCTTTCTTTTTCATACGCTTCCTCCTGATTCGGACGCCTCGGCGGTGGGGAGGAGCTCGGCGGACAGGGTGCGGTAGGTCTCGGCCGACTGGAGCAGTTCGGCGGCCTCCTCCGGCCGGAGGGAGCGCACCACCCTGGCCGGGGACCCCACCACCAGGCTGCCGGGCGGAATCACAGCTCCCTGGGTGACCAGCGCCCCGGCGGCCACCAGGCTGCCCGCGCCGATGGTGCAGCCGTTGAGCAGGATGGCTCCCATGCCGATCAGGCAGGTGTCCTCCACTGAACAGCCGTGGAGAATGGCACCGTGACCCACGGTCACGTCGCGGCCGATCACGGCGGGGCAGTCTGGGTCACAGTGGAGCACTGCGTTGTCCTGGATGTTGGAGCCCGCCCCCACGTGGATGGAGCTCTCATCCCCCCGGAGCACGGCCCCGTACCAGATGCTGGAGGCGGCCTCCACCGTCACGCAGCCCACCAGGGTGGCGTTGGCGGCCAGCCGGGCGGCAGGGTGGATGATGGGCGAATGCCCGCGAAAGCGCTGTATCATGTCTGCTGGTTCCTCTCCCTTTCTACAGTGATATCTATCATTATAGCGCCTGTCCCCGGCGGTGGCAAGTCAAATCTCCCGCCGGCCCGGCATAGGATAGCTGGGAGGTGAAGCCAATGGACTTGAAGCGCAATCAGATCACGGTGGGGGAGCTGCTGGACCACCCGGGGGCCCGGGCGGTGTTTCAGCGCCGTTTCCCCATGCTGATGAAGCACCCCATGCTGGGAGCGGCCCGCACCATCACCCTGGAGCAGATTTTGTCTGTGGCCCAGGCATACGTACCGCAGAAGAAGATCGACGAGACCCTCAGTGAACTCCGCCGGGCGTAGATGCAAAAAGGGCGGGAGCGGCACTTGGCCGCCCCCGCCCTGCTTTATGCCGGCCGGCGGCGGGGCAGGCGGGCATACCAGCGCAGGGAATTGGGGTCTCCGGTCCGGCGCAGGAGCCGGGCGGTGAGGAGCGTGTCCAGCGCCGTGGCCAGCACGGCTGGAGGGAATGCCCACAGCGGAATCCGCGCCGCCAGCCAGGCCGCCGCCGGATGAATCACATGGAGGACGAGCAGGGCCAGTACTCCCCAGAACAGGGCGAACAGAAGGCATACCCGTCCGCCCAGATTGAGGGGCAGGTGGGAGTAATCCCAAAAGGATACCCGAAAGACCTTTTCATAAAACAGCCCGGTCACATACTCCACCGCCGTGCACACCAGGGCGGCGGCGGGGAAGAGAAGGGGCAGGCTGTCCCGGACCAGAGGCGGCAGGAGGAGAATGGCCAATGCCCCCAGGCCGTACACCGGGCAGATGGGGAGCACCAGACGGCACTTCCGGTCCCGTTTGACTCCACCCACCAGGCGGACATAGGCCACCTCCACCAGAAAGCCGAGAAAACTGTAAATCAGAAAGTACCAAAACCACACCATAAAACCGCCCCGCTTCGTCCGTTTTTCATAGCATGAGGCGAAGCGGGAGAGATCATGTGATGCAGTTTTTAACAGGGCGGGGGGACTGACAAGGCGGAGGAGAAAAAAGTGTAAAAATTTGTCCGTTCTGCTCTTGCCCGGGCCGGGGGAAATATGATACGATAGAAAAAATTCAAAAGGGGAAATGAAGCGTCATGCGGCATCTGATCGACTTTGGAGACCTGACGAGGGCGGAGTGGGAGTCCCTGTACCAGCGGTGCAGTGATATTATGGACCACCCCGCCGATTTTATGGACGCCTGCCGTGGGCGGGTGATGGCCAGCCTGTTCTATGAGCCGTCCACCCGCACCAACTTTTCCTTTCAGACCGCCATGCTGCGGGTGGGGGGCACGGTGTTCGGCTTCGCCGACCCCAAGTCCACCTCCACCGCCAAGGGCGAGACCCTGAAGGACACCATCAAGATGGTGTCGGGCTATGCCGACGTGGTGGTGATGCGCAACCCCAAGGAGGGCGCGGCCAAGGCGGCCTCCCTGTACTCCGACGTGCCGGTGATCAACGCCGGCGACGGCGGCCACATGCACCCCACCCAGACCACTGCGGATCTCACCACCATCACCCGCCTGCGGGGCAAGGTGGACGGGCTGTCCGTGGGCCTGTGCGGCGATTTGAAGAACGGCCGCACGGTTCACTCCCTCATCAAGGCCCTGGCCAAGTTTGAGGGCATCAAGTTTTTCCTCATCGCCCCCCGTGAGCTGGCGGTGCCCGAGTACATGCGGGCCTTTATGCGGGAGCATGGCATGTGGTTCACCGAGGTCACCGGCCTGGAGGCCGTCATTCCTCAGTTGGATGTGCTCTACATGACCCGCATCCAGCGGGAGCGCTTCGTAGACCCCCTGGAGTACGAGCGCTGCAAGGGCGTCTACGTCCTCACCCGGCGGAAGCTGGACCGTGCGAAGAAGGAGCTGCTGGTCATGCACCCCCTGCCCCGGGTGGATGAAATTGCCATCGACGTGGACGACGATCCCCGGGCGGTCTACTTCGAGCAGGCCCGCTACGGAATGTACGCCCGCATGGCCCTGCTCACCGATCTGGCCAACCAGGAGCGGGAAAAGCCGGAGCCGGTGGAAATCGGCGTCAAGCCGGCGTGCTCCAACCCCAACTGCATCACCCAGACCGAGCACTACCTGCCTCCCCTGGTGAAGCAGAACGGCGGCGTGGACTGCTGCGCCTACTGCGACAAGGAACTGCGGTAAGGGGGGACAACCTCCGCCGGACACGGGGATATCACGTTTTGCCTTGACTTTTTTCCCGATTTTGCATATACTAAATGCGATACACAGCGACGAAGGGAAGGAGTACCCGCGTGGGCGGTGCAGAGAGGGGCCGGATGGTGCAAGGCCCTCCGGCGGCGCGGGGAAGGTCGTCCCGGAGCTCCGGGCCTGAATACAGTAGGGCCCGGCGGGTTCTCCCGTTAGCGAGACAAGAGCGCCTCCATGGCTTCATGGGGGAATTCAGGTGGTACCGCGGACTTACGGGTTCGCCCTGAGCAACAGGCTTGGGGCGGGCCCTTTTGCTTTGCCCCGAAAAGGAGTGTAACAGATGAAAAAAGAACTGCCCAAGGTCTATGAACCCCGGGAGGTGGAGGGCCGCGTCTATGAGATGTGGGAGAAGAACGGCTGCTTTGAGGGCCACCGCGACCCGGACAAACGCCCCTTCACCATCGTCATGCCGCCCCCCAACGTCACCGGCCAGCTCCACATGGGCCACGCCATGGACTGCACCCTCCAGGACATCCTGATCCGCTTCAAGCGGATGCAGGGCTATGCCGCCCTGTGGGTGCCCGGCACCGACCACGCCGGCATCGCCACCCAGATCAAGGTGGAGGAGGAGCTGCGCAAGAGCGAGGGCCTGACCCGCTACGATCTGGGCCGGGAGAAGTTCCTGGAGCGTGTGTGGGACTGGAAGCACAAGTTCGGCAACCGTATCGTGGAGCAGCAGAAGAAGCTGGGCGCCTCCTGTGACTGGAGCCGCGCCCGGTTCACCATGGACGAGGGCCTGTCCAACGCGGTGCGCCACGTGTTTGTGTCCCTCTACAACAAGGGCCTCATCTACAAGGGCAGCCGCATCATCAACTGGTGCCCCCACTGCGTCACCGCCCTGAGCGACGCGGAGGTGGAGTACAAGGAGAAGCCCGGCCACCTGTGGCACATCCGCTACCCCATCGCCGGGGAGGAGGGCCGCTATGTGACCGTGGCCACCACCCGGCCGGAGACCATGCTGGGCGACACCGGCGTGGCGGTCAACCCCGAGGACGGCCGTTACCGGGACATTGTGGGCAAGAAGTGCATCCTGCCCCTGGTGAACAAGGAGATCCCCATCGTGGCCGACGCCTATGTGGACATGGAGTTCGGCACCGGCTGCGTGAAGATGACCCCCGCCCACGACCCCAACGACTTTGAGGTGGGCCTGCGCCACAACCTGGAGTCCATCCGCGTGCTGGACGACAACGGCAAGGTGGTGGAGGGCTACGGCCGCTACTCCGGCATGGACCGCTACGAGGCCCGCAAGGCCATCGTGGCCGATCTGGAGGAGCAGGGCTACCTGGTGAAGGTGGAGGAGCACACCCACAATGTGGGCACCTGCTACCGCTGCGGCACCGACGTGGAGCCCATCATCTCCGCCCAGTGGTTCGTGAAGATGGAGCCTCTGGCCCGCGAGGCCCTGCGGGTGGTCAACGACGGGGAGGTCAAGTTCGTCCCCGACCGCTTCTCCAAGATCTACACCAACTGGATGGAGAACGTCCACGACTGGTGCATCTCCCGCCAGCTCTGGTGGGGCCACCGCATCCCCGCCTGGACGTGCGAGGACTGCGGCGGGATGACCGTCAGCGAGACCGATCCCACCGAGTGCCAGCACTGCCACTCCACCCACATCCACCAGGAGGAGGACGTGCTGGACACCTGGTTCTCCTCCGCCCTGTGGCCCTTCTCCACCCTGGGCTGGCCCGACGAGGGCAGCGAGGACTTCAAGTACTTCTATCCCACCGATGTGCTGGTCACCGGCTACGACATCATCTTCTTCTGGGTGGCCCGGATGATCTTCTCCGCCTGCGAGCACACCGGAAAGCCCCCCTTCCACACCGTGTTCATCCACGGCCTGGTGCGGGACGACAAGGGCCGCAAGATGTCCAAGAGCCTGGGCAACGGCATCGACCCCCTGGAGATGGCCGACCAGTACGGCGCCGACGCCCTGCGCTTCAACCTGATCACCGGCAACTCCCCCGGAAACGACATGCGCTTCTACACCGAGCGGTGCGAGGCCATGCGCAACTTTGCCAACAAGATCTGGAACGCCAGCCGCTTCCTGATGATGAACCTGACCATCGACCGGTGTGAGCTGCCCGACCGGCTGGAGCTGGAGGACAAGTGGATCCTATCCAAGCTCAACTCCGTCATCCCCGAGGTCACGGAGAACATGGAGCGCTACGAGCTGGGCGTGGCCGCCCAGAAGGTGTACGACTTCATCTGGGACTCCTACTGCGACTGGTATATCGAGCTGACCAAGACCCGCCTCCAGGGGGAGGACGAGGACAGCAAGCTCCGGGCCCAGCAGGTGCTCTGCTACGTGCTCACCGAGACCCTCAAGCTGCTCCACCCCTTCATGCCCTTTATCACCGAGGAGATCTGGCAGGCCCTGCCCCACAGCGGCGATTACCTGATGCTCCAGCAGTGGCCGCAGCACCGGGCCGAGCTGGACTTCCCGGAGGAGGAGAAGGCCATGGAGCTGATCATGGACGCCATCCGGGGCGTGCGCGCCCGCCGCGCCGAGATGAACGTGCCCCCCTCCAAAAAGGCGCAGCTCACCGTCTCCACCCTGGAGCGGGCCGTCTTTGAGCAGGGGATTCCCTTCCTCAAGCGTCTGGCCTACGCCAGCGATGTGACCGTGGAGGGCGTGGCCGACGCGGGCAGCGACGACGCCATGACCGCCCAGGGCATGGTCACCGTCACCACCCACGCCGCCCGGCTGTTCATGCCCCTGGCCGAGCTGGTGGATCTGGAGAAGGAGAAGGCCCGCATTGAGAAGGAGCTCAAGAAGAACCGGGCCGAGCTGGACAAGCTGGAGGCCAAGCTGGTCAACCCCGGCTTTGTCAACAAGGCCCCCGCCCACGTGGTGGAGGCCGAGCAGGACCGGGCTGAAAAGCTCCGGGCCCTCCTGGCCAAACTGGAGGAATCCGCCGCTTCCATGGCGTAAACAGGATAAAAACGGAGAAATGCCGCCGCCCTCTTCGGCAGGCGGCATTTTCCGCGCGTTTTTGTTGCTTTTTGTAACACATCTGTAGTTGTAGAATGAGTCCCCAGCGGATAGAATAGATTAAACACAGGATAAAAACGGAAGGAGGGCCAAGCTCCATGAAAAAACTCATGCCGTTGCTGGCTCTTGTCATACTGCTGTCGGGCTGCTGGGGGTGCGTTCCGGCTAGCCCTGCGGAGAGCAGCGGCACGGCAGACCGGCCCACGCCTCCGGCCACCCAGACCATCCCGGACAGCCCCATTCCTTCGGCGGAGGCGAGCCCACCCCTGCGTACGCCCGCCCCCACGCCGGAGGAGGCGGAGCCCGTCCCCACACCCGTCCCACCTCCGACCCCGACCCCGGCTCCAACCTCCACCCCCGCGTCCGGGGGGGATGAGCCTGCGGACGAGGCCATCCTGGCGGCCTACGAGAAGGCGGAGGAGGCCTGGGGCTGGTTCGAGATTGCGCCCATGCCGCTGGACCGTGACGACCAGAGAACCGTGGGGGAGCAGGTCTACTGCCGGGTGGACTACCCGGGCATTAAAACCCTGGCGGATCTGCGGGGTTATTTGAAAAGCCTGTTTTCCGACGGGCTGGTGGAGGAGCTGCTCCCCGTGGACGGGACGCAGTATGTGGAGCTGGACGGTGCGCTCTACACCATCGACGGCGGCCGCGGCGCGGACATCACCAAGGGCGAAGAGACCGTCCAGGTACTCCGGGACGGTACGCCCGGCCGGTGCACCGTTCGGGTGACGGTGGAGGTGCTGGACCCGCAACAGGGATTTTCCGTGGTGGGGAGCGAGACCCACGATTTCCTCTACGAGCAGGTGGGGGAGCGGTGGATTTTTACCACCTTTTCAATGGTGCGATAAGGGATCGACGCAAATCGCATACCGGCTGTGCTATGATCGCAGTATACCAGATTTTGGTATACTGCGTTTTTTTGTGTCAACAAGGAGGGACAAGCTATGGCAGTGACTTGTACCGGCGAGGGGCGGGTGCTCCGGGCCGCCATCAGCGGCGAGGTGGACCACCACCGGGCGAGGGCCATCATGGAGGAGCTGAGCCGCCAGATCGACCTGGAGCTGCCCCGGTCGCTCACCCTGGATCTGGAGGGCGTGACCTTTATGGACAGCTCGGGTATCGCGGTGCTGCTGCGGGCCTACCGCCGCCTGGGAGAGCTGGGCGGCGCAGTCAAGGTGGTCCATGTCCCCGCCCAGGCGGGCAAGGTGCTCCGGGCGGCAGGGCTGGACAAGCTCATGGAATTTGAATGACGGGAGGTTTACATAAGATGAAACCCATCAATGAGGCCGCGGTGACCTTTCTGAGCCGCTCGGCTAACGAGGGCTTTGCCCGCACGGCGGCGGCCTGCTTCGCGGCCCAGCTGGACCCCACCCTGGACGAGGTGAACGACATCAAGACCGCCGTCAGCGAGGCGGTGACCAACTGCATCGTACACGCCTACCCCGACCGGCTGGGCAAGGTGTCCATGCGCCTGCGGCTGTTTGAGGATAACACCCTGGAGATCCAGGTCAAGGACTGGGGTGTGGGCATTGCCGACGTGGAGCAGGCCCGCCAGCCCCTCTACACCACCGGAACCGAGGAGCGCAGCGGCATGGGCTTTACCATTATGGAGAGCTTTATGGATGCCGTGAAGGTGCGTTCCACCCCCGGCAAGGGCACCGTGGTCACCCTGCGGCGCAGGGTCTCCCGCCGGATGGGGGCGCCCGTGTGAGCGTGGCGGATACCCCCGCCCTGCTGGAGGAGGCCCGCCGGGGGGACAACGACGCCTGTGCCCGGCTGATCGAGGAGAACGCCGGACTGATCTGGAGCATCGTCCGCCGCTACTACGGCCGGGGAACCGACCCGGAGGATCTGTACCAGCTCGGGTGCCTGGGATTTCTGAAGGCGGTGCGGGGCTTTGACCCCGCCTTCGGCTGCCAGTTCTCCACCTACGCCGTGCCCAAGATCGCCGGGGAGATCCGCCGCTTCCTCCGGGACGACGGGGCGGTGAAGGTGAGCCGGGGACTGAAGGAGCGGGCGGGGGCCATCCGCTCCGCCCGGGAGCGCCTGTCCGCCCGCCTGGGCCGGGAGCCCGCCCTCTCCGAGCTGGCGGAGGAGACCGGCCTGGAGCCGGAGGAGATCGCCGCTGCCGAGGAGGCAAACCTCCCAGTGGCCTCCCTCCAGATGGAGACGGGGGACGGCTTCACCCTGGAGAGCGTGCTGGGCACCGAGGGCATGGAGGAGGCCATCGTGGAGCGGGAGGCCCTGCGGGGGGCGGTGGCCGCCCTGCCCGAGCGGGAACGGCAGGTCATCCTGCTGCGCTACTTCCGGGGTATGACCCAGGATCGGACCGCCAAGGTGCTGGGAGTCTCCCAGGTGCAGGTCTCCCGCATCGAACGCAAGGCCGTGGAGCACCTGCGCCGCAAGCTGGAGTAGGGGCGGCCTCTCTTGCCCCTCTAGGGCAATCACCTTCTGCCCACATCGGCCCGTCTTGTGCCGAGCTGACGCACCTTCCATGTTGCCCTTTTTGACAACTGCTTTCTTGTTATGCCTCCGGCGGGCCCCTCGGTGGTTCCCTCCTCGCGGCAAAGCCGCTGCGGCCTACGCTACAAACGTGCCACTGGCACGTTTGCTTTACGCTGCGGTTTCGATTTCCCCCCTTCCCGGTGCCCATCCCCCTTAAAACGACCAAAGAGGGGGCCTCCGGGCCCCCATCTTTGGAATCTCCCCCAAGTTGTTCTACCGGTTGCCTTCCGGCGGCGGGGGCTTACTCCGTAACGTCCCCGCCGCACCGGCCTATATGGGAGGAAACCGAGAGACGGTGCTGGAACGTAGGGGCGGGGCTCGTCCCCGCTCGCAGATGGTTCCCCCGCATAGGGACCGCCGCCCCAGGGCAGCCTTTCTTGCCCCTTTGGCGTAATTTACCCCTAGCCCATCGGCCTGCGCTTCCGCAACCCTGTAGGGGCGGCCTTTATGGCCGCCCGCGGGCGACCACAAGGGTCGCCCCTACGCCGTGATACGTTGAGGCGGGCATCCCCCTAGCGTAGGGGCCGACGCCCCAGGGCGGCCTCTCTTGCCCCTCTAGGGCAATTCACCTTCTGCCCACATCGGCCCGCCTTGTGCCGGGCTGACGCACCTTTCATGTTGCAGTTTTTGACAACTGCTTTCTTGTCATGCCTCCGGCGGGGCCTACTCTGTCGCGCCATACTAGAGTGTCGTCCCCTGCGGCTCCGTATCCCAGAAGCGGCCAAGGCCGCCCAGCTCCAGGCCCAACTGGAGTCCCAGGCAAAAGGCGGCATCACGCTCCCAGACCGCAGCCAGATTGCAGCGGTCAAGCAAATCCAGCACCTCCTCGTTCAAAGCCTCCGAGTGGGAGGCTTTGAACGCCGCCCACTGTGCACGGCTGTCCCGCTCTGCCTCCTGATAAGGCGTGCAGTGGGACAGCTTTTCCTTTAGCAGAAGAAGCCCGGCCCAGTTCAGGATAGGAAAGAAAGAATTCATATCAGCACCTTCTAAATAGCTTATAGCTATATTATAGCAAAGTAAGAAAAAAGTCAATAGCTAAAAGCTATAGATGAAAAAGATATTGCTATTAGCTATAATAGGAGCAGGGAGTGATTGGAATGGATTACCGAACTCTGATAAGGGAAAAGAGAAAGGAAAAGGGACTGAGTCAGGAAAGGCTTGCAAAGCTGGTACAGGTGTCCCAGCCCTTCATTGCCGAAATTGAGAGTGGCCGGAAAAAGCCCTCAGTGGATGTGCTGATGCGCATTTGTGCGGTGCTGGATATTTCCCTGTTTGGCAGCGGGGAACCATAAGGTGGCTTTTCTCGTCCAAAGAGGGTATAATGGCAGATACCAAAACCAAAGACAAGGAAGTGGAGACCGGATGGCAGATATTCTGTATATCGTCGTCCCCTGCTATAACGAGGAAGAGGTGCTTCCCGAGACCTCCCGGCGGCTGCGGGCCAAGCTGGAAGGGCTGATGGCGGCGGGCAAAATCTCGGAGCGGAGCCGGGTGCTGTTTGTCAATGACGGCTCCAGGGACCGGACGTGGGAGCTCATCACCCGGCTGCATGGCGAGTGCCCCCTGTTCTGCGGGGCGGATCTCTCCCGCAACCGGGGGCACCAGAATGCGTTGCTGGCGGGGCTGATGACCGCAAAGGAGCGGTGTGACATGGCCATCTCCATGGACGCCGACCTCCAGGACGACATTGACGCGGTGGACGCCATGGTGGAGCAGTACTACGCCGGGTGCGACGTGGTCTACGGCGTGCGCTCCTCCCGGAAAAAGGACACCTTCTTCAAGCGCTTCACCGCCGAGGGCTTCTACCGGGTGATGAATTTCATGGGGGCGGAGACGGTGTTCAACCACGCCGACTACCGCCTCATGTCCCGGCGGGCGCTGGAGGGGCTGGCCCAGTTCAGGGAGGTCAACCTGTTCCTGCGGGGCATCGTGCCCATGATCGGCTACCGCACCGGCACCGTGGAGTACGAGCGGGGGGAGCGGTTCGCCGGCGAGAGCAAATACCCCCTGAAAAAGATGCTCTCCTTCGCCATGGAGGGCATCACCTCCCTGTCCGTCAAGCCCATCCGCTACATTACCGGCCTGGGCTTCCTCATCTTTGCCGTCAGCATCCTCATGCTGATCTACTCTATCGTCCGTTGGGCCACGGGAGCCACCATCATCGGCTGGGCCAGCGTGATCTGCTCGGTGTGGGCCATCGGCGGGCTGATCCTCCTCTCCCTGGGGGTCATCGGTGAGTATATCGGGAAGATCTATCTGGAGACCAAGGGACGCCCCCGTTTCCTGCTCCGCGAGGTACTGGAGGATGCGCATGGCGAAAAAGCTGATTGACAAGAGCATCCCCAGGTTCCTGCTGGTGGGGGTGGGGAACACCCTGCTGTCCATGGCCCTCATGTTCCTGCTAGAGGGGCTGGGCTACTGGCCCTCCACCGCCATCGCCTATGTGGCCGGGGCGGTGATGAGCTTCTTCCTCAACCGCCACTTCACCTTCCACAGCGAGGAGACCCTGGGCCGCTCGGCGGTGAAGTTCGCCGTCAACGTGGCGGTGTGCTATGTGGTGGGCTACGGCCTGGCCCGGTTGATCGTGGGCGGGCCGCCCCCCCTGACTGCCGTCCCGGCGGTGTGGTGGGAGCGGTTCTCCAAGCTGGTGGGCATGGGGCTCTACACCGCCCTCAACTACTTCGGACAGCGGTTTTTTGCATTCCGTAAGAAGAATTCGTAAGGCGGGGATGCCCCGCCGCTGGAAAAGGAGGTTTTCATGAAACGGTTCCTGTCAATCCTACTGGCCCTGGCGCTGGCACTCACCCTGGGCATTCCCGCCCTGGCGGCGGAGCACCAGGCCGGGGACACCTACATCCGCATCCTGGGCAGCAGCGGCGCGCGGACGGTGGGCGTCCGCACCACCTACGGAGCGTATCGGCAGACGGCAGACGGCGCGGTGTACCGGGACGACCGGTATGAGTTTGTCTACACCGACGACGGGGTGAGCTGGGTCTCCGCCGGGGCGGCGGAGAGCAGCCTGGGCAGCGGCATGTACGACGGGACGCAGTTCCTGGCCGGCCCCTTCGGGAGCGAGCGGCCCACTTGGCGCTCCGCCGACGGGGTGCACTGGACGGCCCTCACGCCGGAGGAGCAGGATACCGCGCCGGCCATCCAGCGGGGCCGGTCGTCGCTGAACGGCCTCACCTTCACCCTGCGGGGCGGCCGGGAGCTCTGGGTGACGGACGGACAGGGGCGGGCCGTGGAGCTGACGGCGGACTTCACCTCCTTCCTGGCCAGCTACGACATGGCGGACGTGCAGGCCTATCCGGTGCCCCAGGGCATCCGGGTGGAGGTCTACAGCCGGTATGGCTACGAGACCGGCGCGTCCCACACCTATCCGGCGGCGGAGTTGAAGCAGCGCCTGGCCGCTGCCCAGCCCGAGCTGCTGCGGGTCACGGTAGACGGCAAGCCGGTGACTTTCCCCATCTCCCTCTATCAGGTGAGCGGCTGCACGATGGCCCCTCTGCGGCAGATGGCCCAGGCTCTTGGCTATACCTTTGACTATGACGGCTCTTCCGGGACGGCGGTATGCGCCCGGGGGACGGACACCATTTCTGTGCGCGCGGCCAGCACCCAGGCTACCGTCAACGGCAAGACCACCAACTGGCTGGCGGTGCCCGCCGAGCTGCGCGGTGGCATATTCTGTGTACCCGTCCGATTCTTTGCCGAGGCGGCGGGGGCGGATGTGACCTGGGATGCGGCGGGGCAGACCTTCTACCTCACCACAGCAATTCAGGAGGGGTAAACATGAGACGGCGTGCAATTTCGGCGCTGGCTGCCGCCCTGGCGTTGGTTCTCACCCTAGTCACTCCCGCGCTGGCGGCGGGGCGGCCCAATTGGGACGGCCCCCTGGGGGCCATGGCGGGCCCGGTGGTGTGCGAGACCGGAAGGGACTATGTGCTGTACTACACCATCATAGGCGGCGTGTACCGCTCCGCAGATGGGGTGACGTGGACGGAGCTGGATCGCCAGTGGGCGAGTGCTGGCTGGGCCTACGGCACCGGTGTAAACGGACTGGCTCACAAGGAGTTCCAGTTTCTGTGGACGGGCAGTGAGTACATGATGCGCCAGAGTCTGCTGGACGATCCCCGGGAGGACACCCACCAGCAATATGGGGACAGTCCCCGCAACAACTGGGTCACCCTTTTGGACGAGGACTTCTGCATCATCGGCGCCAAGGCGTTTGACGGCCCGGTCACCGATATCCGGTACGCGGGGGGCACCTACTACGCCACCGTGGACGGGGTGGAGCACGCCTTCACCCGGACCGACTGGGAGCCGGGCCGGGAGGGCGGCGTCTACTACAGCGGCACGGCCTGGTACAAGCAGGAGAATCAGCGTAAGCCCGTGGAGGTGACCAGCTATCTTATCCGGGAGCAGCCCGGAAACAACGGCCCCTTTGGGCTGGCGGTCTCCACAGACGGCTACTCCTGGCTGCCGCTGGAGACCAAGCTGACCCCGGACATGATGCGCCTGTCCGAGACCGGGGGAGGAGCCGTGGTCTACTACAGCCCGTACGACGGTTCGCTGTACTACTATGACTACAGGGGCAGCCGTTTTGCAGGGGCCTGTACCGCCGGATGGGTGGAGGCCGACCTGGGCTTTGACCCCGCCGAGGGCGTTGGAACGGCCTGGGTGGACTATACCTTCCGCTGGACAGGGGACGGCTATCTTATGTGTCAGTCTGTCACCGGCCGGGGGATGATGGGTACCGGCGCAGACCGGTTCAGCCCGAACAACAACAAGGTCATTTTCTTGGATCGCAGCTTCCACCGGACGGGGGAGCACGACTTTGGCGCACCGGTGGAGAACGTGGCCTGTGTGGACGGGGTGTGCTATGCGCTGATGGACGGAACCGTCTGGCAAAGCGCTGACCGGGAGCAATGGACGGCCACCAGCCTGACCGTCCTGCCGGAGGCGGCCCCCCAGATAGATCTGGGATGGCGCATCAAGGATTGCCCGGTGGACGGCCAGACCGACGGTTCGCTGGTCTACCGGGTGGCGGATGGGAAGCTGCTGGCCTCCGGCGACGGGGTGTATTTCACGGCCCTGTGTCCCTGGAGCTCCACGGGGGTGGAACTCCATTCAGGGGGCGGCACGGTGGTAACTGGTGTGGGGACGGATGACGTTCTGGCAGTGGACTCGGAGGAGGTCCGGGGGCTCTGCGCCGCATGCTTCGGCGAGTTTCCCACCTATGTGGCTCTGGACGGGGAATATTTCTCCCTGACCGATATGCCCCTGCGCAGCACAGCAGGGTGCACCATGGCCCCGATGCGGGAACTGGCGGTCTGGATGGGATATTATGACTTCTCCTACGATGCGGCCACCGGGACGGCGGTGTGCAGCAACGGGGCGGAGAGCATCACCGTCCGGGTGGGCATCACCCAGGGCCAGGTGTCCGGGCGCGGCCCGGTCTCCATGGCGGTGCCGCCTGAGCTGGTGGGGTGGAAGCTCTATGTCCCGGTGCGCTTTATGGTGGACGCCGCGGGGCTGGAGGACGTGTGGGACGCGGAGGAAAACACCCTCTGGATTACCACCCCCGAACAGACGTAAAAAAGGGCCTCCCTCAGGCGGGAGGCCCCTTTTCAACCGGGGGTTCGGCGGCGGACACTACAACGGCGCAGGCGAGGTCGCCCGCTACGTTGACGGCGGTGCGCGCCATGTCCAGCACCCGGTCGATGCCCAGGACCAATGCCACCCCCTCCACCGGCAGGCCCACGGACTGGAGCACCATGCCCAGCATGACGGCCCCTGCGCCGGGTACTCCGGCGGTTCCGACGGAGGCCAGGGTGCAGGTGAGGATGATGGTGAGCTGCTGGGGGAGCGCCAGGGGGATACCGTAGGCATTGGCGATGAACAGGGCGCACACCCCCTGGTAGATGGCGGTGCCGTCCATGTTGAGGGTGGCACCCAGGGGGAGGACGAAGGAGCGCACCCCGGCGGGGACGCCCAGGCGCTCGGCGGCCTCCAGCGAGAAGGGAAGGGCCCCGGCGGAGCTGGCCGACGAGAAGGCGAAGACCACGGCGGGCAGGGCCTCCCGGAAGAAACGCCGGGGGCTGCGCCTTGCCAGGGCGCCCACGGCTCCTCCGTAGACCAACAGAAGCTGCACCAGACAGGCCCCGTAGACCAGGACGGCCACCCCCAGGAGGGAGGAGAGCACTCTGGGCCCCTCCGCGGCCACCACCGGGGCGATCAGGGCGAACACAGCCACCGGCGCCAGTACCATGGTCCGCTCTGTGAGGGCGTACATGGCCTCCGCCAGACTGCCGAAGGCCCGCAGCAGGGGCGCGCCCTTCTCTCCGATGGTCAGGGACGCCCACCCGAGGGCCAGGGCAAAAAAGAGGATCTGCAGCATATTGCCCTCGGCCAGAGCCTGGATGGGATTGGTGGGGACAATCCCCAGCAGGGTGTCCGCCAGAGAGAAAGAGGGGGCCTCCTCCCGGGCGGCGGGGAGCGGATAGCCCAGCTCCCGCCCCACCGGAAACAGGTTGGCCGCCAGCAGGCCCAGGGCCACCGCCAGCGCGGTGGTGCACAAGTAGAACAGGAGGGTGCGGCCGCCGACCCGGCCCATGTGCCGGGCGTCCCCCAGACCGCCCACCCCCGCCGTCAGGGAGCAGAACACCAGGGGAACCACCAGCATCTTTACCAGATTGAGAAACAGGGTGCCGAAGGGCTGAATCCAGGCCGCGGCAAACTCCGGGGCATCCTGGAGCGCCAGCCCGGCCAGCACGCCCAGCCCCAGGCCCAGCAGGATCCGGAGCGAAAGGGGCAGCTTGCGTCTCATGCTCCACCTCCATTCCCCACTAGGATATGGAGGCGGGGGGAAAACCATACGGAGGAACGGCCATGGAGTACATTCCCGCCAAGCAGATCTTAAGCCGCAACAGGAGCACCGCCTGGTTCGGCACCGACTACACCATGAACCTGTACCGGGGCTGCTGCCACGGCTGCATCTACTGCGACAGCCGAAGCGCCTGCTACGGTATCGAGGATTTCGGCCGGGTGCGGGCCAAGGAGAACGCCCTGGCGCTCCTGCGGGACGAGCTGCGGCGGAAGGTGCGCCCCGGCATTGTGGGCATGGGCTCCATGAGCGACCCTTACAACCCCTTCGAGGGGGAGCTCCAGCTCACCCGCCACGCCCTGGAGCTGCTGGACGCCTACGGCTTCGGGGCGGCCATCGCCACCAAGGGGGACGGGATTACCCGGGACATAGACGTGCTGCGCTGCATGAGGGAGCACGTGCCGGTGCTGTGCAAGGTGACCGTCACCACCACCGATGCCGCCCTGGCCGCCCGGGTGGAGCCGAACGCTCCCAGCCCCGCCCGGCGGCTGGAGGCGGTGGCCCGGCTGGCGGAGGCGGGGTTGTTTGCCGGCGTGCTGCTCATGCCGGTTCTCCCCTTTTTGGAGGACAATGTGGAAAACCTGCGGGCCGTGGTGGAGGCCGCGGCGGAGGCGGGGGCCCGGTTTGTCTACCCCGCGTTCGGTATGACGCTCCGTGATCAACAGCGGGAATATTACTATCAGGCATTGGAAAAAGGCTTTCCCGGCCTGGCAGAGCGCTACCGGCGGCAGTACGGACCCCGCTACGAGTGCCCCAGCCCACGGGCAAAGGCCCTGTGGGCCGCCCTGGAGGAGCGGTGCCGCGCCCTGGGCCTGCTGTGCCGGATGCGGGACATCACCGCCGCCTATCAGCGCGGTTACGGGGAGCGGCAGCTCACCTTTTTCTAAGGCTGCGGCTCAATGTCCATGGACGCCATCTGTTCCGGCGTACAGCCGTTGGCGGCGCCCATCTGCCTCCAGTAGCGTGTGGAGGCCCGCACAAAGGCGCGGGGGGACAGGGGCATGGTGACCGCCAGCTCGGCGGGCCGTCCGGCGGCGATGGCCCTGGCCAGCGCCCTGATGTTCCGCCTGACCAGGAAGGCGAAAGGGGTGCCCAGGATGGCCTCCCCGCCGCCGATTTTGAGGCATGCGCCGAAGGGATAGCCGTTCTCCAGGCAGAAGAGGCGCACCATGTCCACCGCGACATCGTTCTGGTGTGGCTCCAGAAAGCCGCAGTTGATCAGTACGCTGATGCGCGGCCTGTGCTCCGGCCCGGCCCCCTCCAGGAACTCCAAAAAGCGCAAGAGAGGGGCGGGAAGGCCGTCGGCATAGAGGGGGAAGACCAGCAGCAGGTCGGTGCAGTCCGCCGCCGCCGCCGCCAGCTCGGCGTGATTCTTTGCAGTCAGGGCCGCATAGCGGGCCTCCCCTTTCCAGCGGGCCTGAAACAGCTCGGCATAGCGCCTGGAATTGGAGCGGGGGGCGCGGGGGCTGCCGTTTACGATCAGAAGCTTCACCACCGGGCCACCTCCTCTCCCACGGCGGCCTCCAGCTCCCCCTCGGCCACAAAGCGGACGCGGTGGCTGCGGAAGGACATGTTGTGGGCGTTGCGCTCCACCAGCCGGGTAAACAGGGCGCGCTCCTCCGCCCGGTCCGCCCCGTAGGCCAGGATCACCGCGTCCTTGGGGACCACGGCGCGCTGAACGTGGTGAGTCTCGCCGTTGTGGATGCGGAGAAAGGCCTGCTGCACCGGAATGGCCCGCTCCAGCATGGTCTTCATCACCGGCGCGTAGGAGCCGTATTTGACCCGGCTGACATAGAGTACCTGCTCGCTCCGGGCGATGAGGGGATATACCCGTGCCGCGTCGTCCCGGATGACGCAGCGGCCGGGCGTTTTGGTCCAGCAGCCGAAGCAGCCCACGCAGTTTGCGATGCGGAGGGCGGAGAGATCCACGGCGGCGGCATCCTGGGGGAGAGCGGCGGACACGGGACGGTCCGTCATCAACAGTTTCATGGGTGCTCCTTTCCGGGGGAGAATTCCCCCAGTGAAATGATATGATTTTATCACAGTGCGGGCCAAAGGGCAAGAAAAGGCCGCAAAATTTAAGCTCCGCTATAGGATCGGTTAAAATTGGCTAAAATCCCGGCGCGTCCCCTTGCGCACCGGGGCAAAACGGGGTAGAATAAGGCCAGCAACCCAACAAGCCGCACCGTAAGGAGGTTTTTAATATGGCTTTTTTGGATGAACTGAAGGATCGTGCAATGGATCTGGGCCGGGCCGGCGTGGCCAAGTCCAAGCAGCTTGCGGAGATCACCAAGCTGTCCCTGAACAACGCCAGCGAGGAGGACGCCATCAAGAAGGCGTATGTGGAGATCGGCAAGCTGTACTATGCCGAGCGGGGCATGGCCCCTGAGGCGGCCTACGTGGCCCTGTGTGAGCGTATCACCGCCGCCAAGGTCAACATTGAGGAGAACAAGAACCGCATCGCCGAGCTGAAGGCTGAGGGCAATGTGTCCGACGCGGACATCCCCCACGTGGAGACCGACGTGCCCCCTGAGGAGCCGGTGGACGGCGGCTGCGGCTGCTGCGATCACGAGGTGGCTCCCGAGGAGGTATTCTCCGACGACGACAAGCCCCAGGAATAAGCATCTGACCCGACAGGGCCCGCCATCCGGCGGGCCCTGTTCCTGTGACTGGACAACATCAACCCCTAATGCAGTATACGGCGATTGCCTGCAAAGAAAGGGTGACGGCATTGATATTGCACAGGGCGAGGCCGCCGCGGGGAGCGGCAAAGGAGAAGGCGCATACCCTCCCCACGGAGAGGGGGACGGATTTCTCCACCAGGTGCCGAACAGGGCGGGGAGCGTGGGGCAGGGCGATGGGAAGGCCGGCGAGGGATTCCGGCAGCTCCGGCGCGCCGGGAGACAGAACTTGGTTTCCTCCAGAAAGGCCAGATCCATTTGAAAATCCCCCCTAAAACTGCATCGGATACGAAAACATAAAACGAGCGTGCACGGCAGAGCCGTGTACGCTCGTTTTCAACTCAGACCGGATTCGCCTGCCAGGCAAAATCACAGGATGCGGCGGGCGCCCACGTAGACGTTGGCGTAGTGGCCGCGGGTAAGATCGTCAATCTTGACGGTGTATGTATTGGTAGAGGCGTGGATGAACTGCCCGCCGCCGATATAGATGCCCACATGAGAGGCGGCCTTGCTGGTGTTGTACTTGAAGAACACCAGGTCGCCGGGCTGCAGCTCGCTCTTGGAGACGGAGGTGCCGTTGGAGAGCTGAGTGGAGGCGGTGCGGTTCAGGGTGTAGCCGAAATGGCGGTACACATAGCTGGTATACCCGGAGCAGTCAAAGCTGCTGGGGCCGTTGCCGCCGTACACATAGGGGCAACCGAGGTACTGCTTGGCGTAGTCCACCACCTGCTGGCCCAGGCTGCTGCTGGAGGCGGTGGCCACAGCGGTGGCGCCGTCGCCGCGGGAGCCGGCGGAGTCCTTGCAGGTGACCATGTAATCGCTGCTGACATAGCCGGTGACGCCATTGGTAGAAATCTTGTACCAGCCGTTGTCGATGCCCACGATGTTGACCACCGCGCCGTTGTTGAGGGAGGTGACCTTACCGTAGCTGGTGCCGGGGCCGCTGCGCACATTCAGGGGAGAACCCTGGGACTGGACCAGGCCGTAACCGATGGTGACATCCGCCTTGGCGGACACGTTCAGGTACTCGCCGGACATATAGCCCTCCACGGACTTGTAGTCCACCTTATACCAGCCGTTGCCAGCGTCCTCCAGAACCACCACGGTGTCGCCCTTGGAGGCGGTACCCAGTACGGTGGCGGAGGTGCTGGCCTCGTCGCGGAGGCGGAGAGCGTCGGTGTTGACGGTGCCCACGCCGACACTGGCGGCGGAGGCGCTCACCACGCAGACGGTGGAGAGGACGGCAGTTACAAGCGCGGTGCGCAGGAGCTTGGCAGGCTGTATCATGGGTCGATTCCTCCAGTTTCAAAGTAATACCCGCCCGGAGGGCGGGGCTTTGGCTTCTCGGGTGTAAGGCGGGGTTACGGGTTGGCGAGCGCGCGCTCCAGCCAGACGGACGCCACGTCCATGGCGGCGTAGAGGCTGTCTTTCTCAGTTTTCTTAACCACCCGGTCCCGGCTCTTCAGATCCGGGTCGGTGAGCTGAAGCTGAACGGAAACCTTGGTCGCCACGTCCAGGTCCTGATCCTTCTTCTGGGAGAGAATCTGGAGCATGATGATATATTTCTGGGCCATGCTGCCGTAGTAGATCAGGCTGTCCTTCCGGCGGAGGGGGTGGCCTTTGTAGGTCAGGGGAATATTCTGAGCTGCCATTTTGACCTCCTTTGAGGATTGTAACTATTCTTAAAAACTGTAACCAAATTGTAACACATTGTTTCCAGCTCGTCAACTGCTTTCCTGCTGATTTCACAGGAAATTTGTACCGGCATGCCAGATGGTAGGGGACAGGCTGTTACTCTCTGGATTTTTGAGGGAAGGCGAGCCGGCGGGCGAGGGAGAGGACCGCAAAGGCCAGGCCGGCCAGCATGAGCAGGGCCTCGCACAGCATGGGGAACAGGCGGCCATCCAGGGAGACCGCCAGGGTAAATTTCCCCCGCAGGACCACCACATAGGCGCCCAGGGAGGCCAGCTCCACCAGCAGGGCGCAGGGGGCGGAGCGGGGGAACGCGCAGGCCCAGGCCAGAGCCAGCACGTCAGCCAGGAAGAAGTAGCGCTCATGCATGTGGGGCAGCAGGAAGGGTACGCCGATGGCCAGGACAACCGCGGCGGCCAGAAGAGCCCGGTCGTCCGCCTGGCGGCGAAAAACCAGCAGGGCGGCCAGCACGGCCGCAGCGAGGGCGAAGGCGGCCAGGATGCCCAGGCGGGCGGCGAGGGCAGTGTTCACCTCCGCGCCGTGGGGAATCAGGGCGTACATATTGGGGGCGTTCAGGTTCAGATAGCCGGAGTACTCGGCGGCCTGCCCAAAATAGACCCCCAGGATGTCCCCCAGGGGCTTGCCCAGCAGCAGCGCGGGCACACAGGTGGCGGCATAGGCCGCCGGAAACCACAACAGCTCCCGGAAGCGCACCCGCCGGAGCAGCCACAGCCCGCCCCACAGGGGGAGCACAAAGACGGTCTGTAGTTTAAAGGAGAAGGCGATCCCCAGCAGGAGCAAAGAGCTTCGGTTTCTTCCCTCCAGTGCGCAGGCCAGGGCGTGGAGGGTGAGGGCGCCGTACAGGGCGTCGCACTGCCCCCAGAACGCGCCGTTGAGTATCACCGTAGGCAGCAGAAGAAGCAGGCAGAAGCAGAGCAGGGGGCGGTTCGGGCGCTCCGGCGCGAAATGCCGCACCAGCCGGAAGCCGCCCCAGGCCAGCACCACGTCAAACAGAATGGAGAAGAGCTTGATGAGGTACAGGTCGGGTATGGGCAGATAGGAGATGGCGGCAAGAAAATAGAGGTAGGGCGCGTTATAGTTGCCGATCGGCAGCTTCACGGCCGCGAAGCCGCCCCCATCCCGGAAGGCCGCGGCCCATTGGGAGAGGAACATCTGGTAATCGGCGGACTGGTAGTCCAGCAGCAGGGCCCGGAGGAAGAAGGCCAGCCCAATGGGCAGCAGGGCGTCCAGCAGCCGGGGACGGTCCAGGCCCTCCCGGCGGAGCAGCCGCAGCGCCAGGGCGGCCAGGGCCAGCAGGAGCAGAAAGACGGCCAGATGAGCGGGCGCTCCGCCCAGGGCAAGGGAGCCGGCGGGAAACAGGCTCAGGCCCAGCAGGGCCAGTCCCGCTGCGGCCCACGAGAGGGAAAAGACGTTCATAGGCACCTCCTGTCGAAAAAAGGCCCGGGGCAATGGGGTGCCCCGGGCCTTTCACAGTGGGATCAGACTTCAGCGGACTCGGAGAGGACCGCCGCCTCGGCGGGGGCCTCCTCCTCGGGAACCGCCTCCTCGCCGCTCTGGGCGGTGCCCTCGTCGTCCACCTTGTCGTACTTGCGGTAGACGGACAGGCCGGAGCCGGCGGGGATCAGCTTGCCGATGATGACGTTCTCCTTCAGGCCCAGCAGGTGGTCCACCTTGCCCTGAATAGCGGCCTCGGTGAGCACCTTGGTGGTCTCCTGGAAGGAGGCGGCGGACAGGAAGGAGTCGGTGGCCAGAGAGGCCTTGGTGATGCCCATCAGCAGGCGGGTGCAGGTGGGCAGCTTGAGCTCGAGGCCGTCGTTGGTCTCGCCGGAGTCGATGCGCTTCTGCACGGCCTCCTTGGCATCCTCAAAGCGGATGAGATCGACGGTGGAACCGCTGAGCAGATCGGAATCGCCCGCGTCCTCCACCCGCACCTTGCGCATCATCTGGCGGCAGATGACCTCGATGTGCTTGTCGTTGATGTCAACGCCCTGCTGACGGTACACGCGCAGAACTTCCTGGATGAGGTAGTTGTACACGGCATCGGCGCCGCGGATGCGGAGCACGTCGTGGGGGTTGAGGGCACCGTAGGTCAGCTGGGTACCGGCTTCCACCACGTCGCCGTCCTTCACCTGAAGGCCGGTGTGGGGCACCGCATAGGTGCGGGTATCGCCGTCGGGGGCGGTGATGACGATGTTCAGGAGGCTGCCCTTGGTGGTCTCCTCGAACTTAACGGTACCGCCGATCTCTGCCAGCGTGGCCATCCGCTTGGGCTTGCGGGCCTCAAACAGTTCTTCCACTCGGGGAAGACCCTGGGTGATGTCGCCGCCGGCCAGACCGCCGGTATGGAACGTACGCATGGTCAGCTGTGTGCCCGGCTCACCGATGGACTGCGCCGCAATGATGCCGACCGCTTCGCCCTTGCCGACCAGCGTGCCCATCGCCAGATTGATACCGTAGCAATGTGCGCATACGCCCTTGCGTGCACGGCACTCAAGCACAGAACGGATCTGTACCCGGGTGATGCCGGCCGCGATAACCGCGTCCGCATCCGCATCGTCCATCATCTTGGTCTTGGGTACGATCACCTCGCCGGTTTCCGGATGGCAGATATCGTCCACCGGGAAACGGCCGAGCAGGCGCTCGTGCAGCGGCTCGATGATCTGGTTGCCTTCCTTGATGTCCTCGACCCAGATACCCTTGGTCGCGCCGCAATCATCCTCGCGGATGATGACATCCTGCGAAACGTCTACCAGGCGGCGTGTCAGGTAACCCGAGTCAGCAGTACGAAGTGCGGTGTCGGCCATACCCTTTCGGGCACCGCGCGCTGCGATGAAGTATTCGAGTACGGACAGACCCTCACGGAAGTTGGACTTGATCGGGATCTCGATCGTCTTACCGGCGGTGTTGGCGATCAGGCCGCGCATACCGGCCAGCTGACGGATCTGGTTGATCGAACCACGCGCGCCGGAATCCGCCATCATGTGGATCGGGTTGTAGCGCTGTGCCTTCATGTTGTCCTGCAGCTTGCCGGTCACCTTCTTGGTGGTTTCCTCCCACTCGGCAACCGTCAGGCGGTAGCGCTCCTGATCGGTGATAAAACCGCGTTTGTAGCGCTTGTCAATCTGCGCAACCTTCTTCTCGGACTCACGGATCAGGGTATCCTTGCCTTCCGGCACGAGCATGTCCGCGACCGCAACAGTCAGTGCGCCCTTAGTGGAGTATTTATATCCCATGGACTTGATCGCGTCGAGCACCTCTGCAGTCACGTTGAAACCATGCACACGGATGCATTTATCAATGATCTTGCCGAGTTCTTTCTTGCCGCAGGTCATCATGATCTCCAGATCAAGCAGTTTCTCCGGATCGGAGCGGTCGACAAAGCCAAGATCCTGCGGGATGCGCTCATTGAAGATCAGACGGCCCGGAGTCGCATCGACGATCTTGGAAACCGTCTTGCCATTGATCTCACGGGTCATGCGGACCTTAATCGGCGCATGGATACCCACGATACCCTCGTTGTACGCCATGAGCGCTTCATCCGGATCGCGGAACACCTTGCCGGCGCCCGGCTCAGTGTCGCGGTCAATAGTCAGGTAGTAGGAGCCGAGCACCATATCCTGCGACGGGATGGTAACCGGCTTGCCGTCCTGCGGCTTGAGCAGGTTGTTCGCGGACAGCATGA
>ERZ826396.1306-NODE-1306-length-28748-cov-13.669432_pt1 | contig 28748 bp, 24 predicted proteins | sample MGYA00519926_ERZ826396 | MGnify/ENA primary metagenome ERZ826396 (study PRJEB31778, sample SAMEA3449230) | human gut metagenome | biome: human gut; feature: human-associated habitat; material: faeces | place: United Kingdom | collected 2010/2012 ... | reverse complement strand
CAGGAGGCGGCTGGGGCTGGCCGCCTAGGCCGTCCGGAAAAACGTCCGCACCCCCGTTTAGCTTGGTCTTTTACGCTTTTCCAACCAAAAATGCACCGCTTTTGCTCTGTTTTCCAACTGGCAGGCAAAGCCAACCTGTCGGAAGATGCGACGAGGCGCGCCGGATGGGCGCGCCTCGCGGGGTGGGCTCGCCAGGCGGGCACGACGCGCCGGATGGGCGCGCCTCGCAGGACAGAGTACAGCTCAGTCGATGGCCGGGGCTACAGCGCGAAGCCGAGAGCGTCCAGCACGTACTTCGGCACCATGAAGCGCACGGTTTTCTGCGGATCCACCATCTGGCACACCCGCACATCGGCGACAAGCGACAGCAGCATGACCAGCTCGTCGACCGCGACGCCCGTGCGATCGTGCAGCAAATCCACCATCTCGTGCACGGCGCGGTCGGCCGCCGCGTCAAGCGATTCGGCTGACGCGATGATGCCCAGATGCGTGGCGTTCTCGATGACGGGGTCGGCCAGGTGCAGCTCGGGCAGCGCCGTCAGCGTGACCGTGGCCCAGCCCGCCACCTCCGCGCCCGACACGCTCACCTCGCCGTCGCCCATGGCCGCGTGCATGTCGCCGCAGCCGAACAGCGCGCCCTCCACCGCCACCGGAAAGTACAGCGAAGCGCCCGTGGTGACGGCGATGGTGTCCATGTTGCCGCCGTGGCTACCGGGCGTGCCGCAGTTCACCGGCTCGCCCGCCGGCGCGACGCCGATCACGCCGATCATGGGGTTGAGCGGAATGGACAGCTTGTCGCTCCAAACAAGCGCGCCGGCCTCGGCGTCGACGGCGCACAGGTGCGTGCTCCATGCGTCGAAGCGGTCGCCGCACACGCCCTCGTCCTTGCCCGTGCACGACGCGGTCTGCGCGTCCAGCTCGATGTTCTCGATGGCCACCTTGAGCGCGCCTCCGGGCACGGCCCCCTCCACGTACACGGGACCGGTGGCCGGGTTGATGCGATCCCAGTCGATCTCGTCCAGCACGTCGTCGGGCGACTGCACCTGGTTGCCGAAGCAGTCCTGCGTGCGGATGCGCACCGTCTCGCCCGACTTCACCGTCAGCGCGGGCTCCGCATCGCGCGAAAACGCGAACAGCACGCGCTCGTCGCTCAGTTCCTGCATAGGGACATCCTTTCTCCGATATCTTGCTGAAGCCCATAGTACTACGGGAAAGCGCAGCGCGGGAGCGGCTCTTGCACTGCCCCTTGCCCTTTTCGAGAGACGTAAAGAGCAAGGGGCTACCGCGCGCGATGCGCCGAAACGCCTGCGCACAATGCACCGAAGCGGTCCTCAAGTCACAAGATCGCCATCGTGAAGCGATTATCAAGGGCTTTTCGTCCCCAAGTAGGGCTTCCGTCCATCGATTTCCACCTGTTTCCTCCATTTCCCCTGGTCTCAAAATGAAGGACATCGACAACGGACCCGCGCGGGCTCGCTCCGCTTCACAGCGGCGATTTTTGAGACTTCAGGCCCGTTTCCATGAAGCGGACAAGCGAAAGCCTGCCCGCCCGGACCGTCTCCCTTCGAGCCGCCTGAACGCTCAGCGGCTCTTCACACGCCAAGTTCTTCGTCGAACAACTCCATGAGCTCCGTACGGGAATGCACTCCGAACTTCTGATAGATGTTGCGAATATGGAAACGCACCGTGTTCTCCGAGACGACCAGCACCTTCGCGATGGTTTTCGGCGCGCGGCCTTGTCGCAGGTGCCAAAGCACCTCCTGCTCCCGAGCAGACAGACCAACCTGCTCCATCATCTGCGCCGATCGCTCCGACCCGACCCGCGCGCCGTCGACATGCGCATCCCTCGGCGACACGCCGTCGTCACGCGCGTGGCTGCCGACCCGCCCCGCGCCCTCGGCGCGTGCGCACGCCCCAACAGACGGCCCCGAGTTTGCCTCCTTCGCCCCATCGACGCTCAAACTCTTATCCTTGAACAGCACCAACGTCGCAGCGAGGATCAGATACACCGCCACGAGAGCCGTGATGGTCAGCATCAGGTCGCCCGGCTCAAGATAGCCGATGCCGAAGAAGGCCAGGAACAACCCCGCGAAATTCGCCACCGTCACCGCAAGCTGCATGAGGCAGAACACCTTGGCCGACGAGGCTCTCCCCCGACGATGCTCCTCGGCTATCAGACAGAAGAAAATGACGTTCGTGAAGGTAAACCCCACCTGCACAAACGAGTTGACCATGCCGCGTCCGCTGGCGTCCCACGCAACCGGCAGCAGCAGAAATCCCAGGGCTGACAGGGGCAAAATGAACTTGTACAAGCGGGGGACGCTGAACGCGCGAGGCACAAGCAGCGCAGGCAGCAGCATGATGCCGTTCAGAGCGAACATGGTGACGAACGCCGTCCATTGGTACGTGGCAAGCGATATCCTTTCCTGTCCAGCCACATTCATCATAAGGCCCGCCATGAACGCCATGAGGACCACGCCGAGCAGCGGCCTGACAAGATGTCGCAACGAGCGCCGATCCGCAGCCGCGTCAACGAAACGAGCCTCCTCCTCAACTCCCTTATGCGCCCGCGCGCAACAAACAAGGGAGCCGAAGAACGCCGCCGCGGCAACGATCCAGGGAATCGGAGCCGGAAAAAACGTCGTCGCAAAGCACAGCACCGCACCCACCGCCGCCGACGCCACAAGGAACACGTACATCGATCGTATACCGAGTCTGCCAACATACGAGAACCACAGCACGATGGCAAGTGCGTCCCCCAAGCCTATCCACACACCGGTTGCGAAAAACCATGGCAGCAGAGCATCGAACGACACGACCGCCGTCAGCTGGAATACGACAGCCATCATGGCGAATCCCACGAACGCGCATGCAGCAGATGCGGCAAAGACGACCGCAAGCGACATCGAGCCCTTGCGACGCGTTAGCACGACGGCCGAAACGGCGAACGCGATCATGCGACCGAGGATGAGGTAGAACAGATAGAGTGCTTTTGGCAGATAGCCGATCTCGACCACGGAAGATATGGCGGTCGGCGAGTAGAACGTCATGCAGACGTAGACGGAATACAGCACGTATCCGACGAAAGCCCCGACGCGAACTCGCGTTGTTTTTGGTGAAGCGGTTCCGACCCCCATCGACATCCCTTCCTGCACCCTCAAAACCGATACTACCATACCCGTCCTTTCGAAAACCTACCAACTTTTGATAGGCCTTGATTCGCGAACGGCAGAAACTACCCGCCGTCAATAGCGACAAGAGCGCCACGCTGCGAGAACATCGGACAGAGGCATCTGCCAGGGGCAGCGTCGGAAAACGGCGAAGCTTCGACCGAATTGGGGCTTTACGGCTTGCCGCCTCGGAGCTCCGAAGCGGCAAGCACACCAAGAGCCGGCGAGGACAACGGGCAGATGCCAAACTGCGCGAAACCCAAGGAAAGGATGCGCCATGAAAAACAGGATGAATCGCAGAAGTTTCCTCAAAGGGGCCCTGGCCACCGGTGCGCTCGCGGCGGGAGGAGCCATGCTGGCCGGCTGCGCGCCCGCACAACCCGGCAGCGCCGGTTCCGGCTCAAGCGGCAAAACGCAAGCAGAAGAGGCAAGCGGCTCCTTGCCGAAGGGCTACGAGTGCGCCGAGGATTGGCTTGGCGAGAAACCAGAGGTGGCCGACGGCGACATCGTCGACACCTTGGACTTCGACATCGTAGTGTGCGGCGGTGGAAACGCCGGCGTGCAGGCGGCGCTTGCCGCAGCGCAGGAGGGCGCGAGCGTCGCCGTTTTAGAGATCCAGCCCGAGGCAACCTGGACGCAGCTGGGCAATGACATCTGCGCATTCAATGCGCAATGGCTCATCGACAAAGGATTCGGCCCTTATAAGACCGGGGACATCGTCGCCGAGTTCATCCGTCGCGGGGGCGGGCGCGTCAGCGCCGAGATCATCCGCAAGTTCGTGGCGAACTCCGGCGACATGCTGGACAACATCGTCGCGCAAATCCCCGACACGTCAAACCTGTTCGACCTCGAAACAGGCCAAGCGCAGATCCAAGTTGCATACGGCATGCCCGACGGAAGCTTCTATCCGTTCACGCGCGGCGGTTTCCAGTCGTGGGCTACCACCATTCAAAACCTCAGCACGAAAAACCCGAATCCCGTTTGCGGGCGCGAAGACGTGTCCCGCATGACCGAAATCGCCCTGTACTGCCGCGATGCCGCCGAGAAGCTGGGAGCCCAGTTCTTCTTCGAAACGGACGTGACGGTGCTCGACCAAAACGATTCCGGCGACGTGACCGGCGTCGTCGCCAAGGGCGCAAACGGCTACGTACGCTACAACGCGGCAAAGGGCGTCATCCTCGCAACCGGGGACTTCGGCGCGAACCCCGACATGGTGGTGAACCTGTGCACCGACATCAACGAGCAGTCGCTGCGCTGCGACATCCCGCGCGAAGAGATGATCGGCGAGAGCAATTGCAAAGGAGCCGGACACAAGATGGGCTGCTGGGCGGGTGGCTACATCGAGCAGGCGCCGCGCCCCTGCATGAACACGAACGGCGGCAACGCGGGCCCGTGGGGCACCACGCCGTTTCTGTGGCTCAACGATTACGGCAAGCGCTTCATGAACGAGGCGATGACGCCCTACATCAAGCCTACCACGCTCAAGCAGCCGCGCGGCATCCTGGCCACCATCTGCGACTCCAAGTACCTGGACGTCATGAAGCAGTGCTCGACCGATCATTTCTCCCCCAACTGGGGCGCAGCAGGTGTCGACATCATCAAGATCATGGATCGCATGGACGAGCAGATGCAGTCGGCTGTGGGGAAAGGTGCGGAAGGCGCCAGCGTGGACGGCGTGTACGTGATCGAGTATGACAACACGATGCCCGACCAAGTGTACGCCGCCGACACCATCGACGAACTGCTCGATTACCTGGGTTACGCTGGCGACGCGAAGGAGCAAGCCCTCGCCACCATCGAGCACTACAACGAACTGTGCCACGCCGGGGAAGACTCCGACTTCGGCAAGGACAGCGTGTTCATGAGCGCCATCGAAAACCCGCCGTTCTTCGGATCGGCGCAGGAGAACACCGGACGCGGATACGTCGGCCTGGTCAGCCTCTGCGGCCTTGTGACCGATGATGACTTGCGCGTGCTCTCATCCGACCTCAAGACTCCCATCAAGGGCCTGTACGCAGTGGGCAACTGCCTAGGGCAGCGCTTCGGCAACGCCTACTCCACCCCCGCGGCCGGAAGCTCCATCGGCATGGCGCTCGCCCATGGCTATGTTGCCGGCAAGATCGCAGCAGGGGGCACCGTGAAGTAGACGGCGTCCGGCAGCATCCAAGAGCCGTTGCGAGCCGACCGAGGTCTGCCGGAGAAGAGGCGCGCTTCGTCAGGCGCCGATGCCCTTGGTAGACCTCGGTGCCGCTCTTCGGGTTGGCTCCGGTCGCCCCGGCGCCAACCTCTGCCTCGGCGGCCCCGATGGCCACGCTCCGGCGGCGTCCTTTCCCGGCGGCCCTTTTCTGATCGTAAACAAACGCCTCGCCCCGGCGATCGCATCCCGGCGGCACTTTTTCTGGGGAAGGGGGCGCATCCCTCCTGCGACCCCTTCCCTGCGATGCTTCGCCATCTGCGACCGCAAGCATGTGCGCAGGGCACTTCTACTATTGACGCAAGCCGATCGACCGCCAAGCCCTCGCGCCCACTCCACCCGTTCAGGCATCTGCGCCCTCGCGCCCGCCCAGGCACCTGCGCCCGTGCTCACTCTGTCCACTCGCACACTCGCGTCCGCACGTCCGAGCGGCACCCGTGCCCGCGCGCCTGCACCCGCGCGCCCGCCCTGCCCGCACCATCCTTGCGCGCTTCACGGGTGCTACGCCTCCTCTTCTTCGGAGCCCTCCTCGTAGCGCGCAGGTCCCGGCATCAAAACGCAGACAAGCAGCATAACGACAACGGGAACGACGGTTCCTGCGAGATTGCGCACGGACGGCATCCAGGTCAGGCCGTCCGACGCCACCCAAGCTGCCGCGCAGATACCCGCCGCCAGCACCGATGCGGCACAAATCGCGCCGAACACCGCGAACGCGCGCGTGCGCCGTCGCCGCACCACCGCACATGCGAACGCCGCCACAGGCCAGCTGGCCGCCACGCACCAAAACGCCGGCTGCACGAGCATCGAGCCGAGGACGGCTTGCACGCCAGCGCCATCGAACGCAACCGCGGCGTGCGCGGGCGCGTCCCACCCCAAGAGCGACCCCGTGCCGAACGCTGCCAAAATCGCGGCAACCACCAGGGAAAACGCGGCCGTCGCGAACGCGCGGGCAGGAGGCAGGCACAAGCCCGCCGCAAGCGGCGCGAACTGGCCGCCGCCCAGCGCGCCGCCCAGAGGCGCCGTCAAAGCGGCGTTCGCCTCGGCATCGCCCTCCCGTCCGACGAAGTACCACCAAGCAGCCGTGGCCGCCATCAGCACGCAGCCCACAGCTGGCGCCTCCTGCACGATGAGCGCCACGCCCAGCGCGCCGTACGACAGCAGCGCGCCCAGATGCGGCCTGAGCGCGCCCGCAAGGGCGACCAGCGCCAACAGCCCCCAGAACAACGGGTTGTCCAATCCGCTTGCCTGCGGAATGTTCCCCAACGCCACGAACGCGACGAACGCCGAGCCCAACGCGCCGAACGCCCGCGCAGCCGTCCGTCGATGCCATGGCATGATGCGCTCGCGCAGCGGCGGGCGCGGCTCGCGCGGAGCGGGGGCCGGCTCGTCGTCAGCCTCTTCCTCGTCGGCATAGCCCACGATGGCGGCCAGCTCGCGAGCGCCGCGCTTCGGGTCGCCCAGAAAGGGCTCCATCTCCTCGGCGAATTCCGCGACGTTGTCGTAGCGCTCCTCGCGGTCGGGATCGAGCGCGCAGAAGATCACGTCGTCGACCGCCGGATCGAGCTCCTCCCAACACAAAGATGGCAGCACGAGCTCGGCGTCCTCGATGGCCGCCTCGGCCCGCACGAGGTCGGGAGCGAGAAAGGGGTTCTCGCCCGCCAGCATCTCGTAGGTCACCGAGGCGAGCGCCCATTCGTCGCAACGCGCGTCGAGGCTTTCCTGCCGCATCTGCTCGAGCGGCATGTATCCGATGGTGCCGCCGCCCGCCGCACCGAATCCCGAGGTGCCAGCAAGCACGGCCAGGCCGAAGTCGGTCACCTTCACCTGGCCCTGGCGGTTGATGAGCACGTTGTCGGGCTTGATGTCCAAGTGCAGAACCTGGTTGTCGTGCGCCACCTCGAGCGCATGCGACACCGCCGCGAACACGGCGGCCACCACGTTGAGCGAGAGCCGGTCGTCGAAGCGCTCGAGCAGCTCGGACAGCGTGATGCCGTCCACGTACTCCATGATGAGGTAGGCCGTGGAGCCCTGCACCTCGAAATCGTACACGGTCACGATGTTGGCGTCGGACAGCAGCGCCGCCGTGCGCGCCTCGTCGAGGCCGGGCACGCGTGCGAGCGAGCGTGCCGAAGGGTCGTCGCTGAACATGCTGACGGAGCGGCCCATCTGGTCGAACAGCGCCATCTCGTCATCGTCTGAAAACGTGGGGGAATCAAGGTCGCCAGGGTCGACCTTCCAGGTGGAACCGCGGGCGTCGAAAGGGTCGGCTGCATCGCTTGGGTCGCCCGACGCCACGCGCGCCGCATCCACCTCGTCAAGGCCGATGCACTTGATGGCCACCTTGCGCTGAATGCGCGTGTCCCATGCCACCTGCACCGTGCCGAAGCCGCCCGTCCCCGCCTCGGCGATGGGTCGATAGCGATCCAATATGAGCTGTCGGTTGCGCGCCATGCTGCCTATTATAGGGGAGATGCGGCCCGAACGAACGCGGCGATGCGTCGCAGGGCGTCCGGCGACGCCTCGCGGGCTGTCGTTCGGCGCGCTGCATGCCGCTGCGTGCCGCCCAGCATGCGGCTTCGTGCACGCGAACGGGCCGATTTTGGCCACCAAACCGAGTTCTGGCACAAAAAGGCGGGTTTTTTGGTGCTCCGCAGAAGACGTCCCCGGCAAAAGACCAGGTCGCGATTTTCGGACGCATGCCCAAGGGGGCCGATCCGTGCCAGAACGCGGTTTCGTGGCCAAAATCGGGCCACTTTCGCGCACGCGCCGCTCCCCGCCGCATGCTGCGCCGCGCCACGCAATGCGACACCGATTCCCCGCCACACGCGCCCCCGCCGCACGCTGCACCGCCGCACGCCGCAGCGCACCACGCAATGCCGCGCCGGAACTGGCATGCGGCTCAGAACGCCGCATCCACAGGATCGCTCACGCGCACGCGCTCTTGGCCGCGCTCGAGCTCGGTGAGCTTCGCGAGCAGCGGCGCCTGGGTGCCGTCGAGCATACGCAACCTCAGCGTCACCTCGTCGGCAAACCCCGTGTCGAGCACCTTCGCCCCGCAATCGGCCGCGATGCGCGTCAACTGCTCGTAGCGCGCATAGGACGTGCGGACCTCCAGGTCCACGCAACGCGACACCACCACGAGCTCGGCCGCTTCCACGCCTGCCTGCGTGGCCTGGGTGTACGCGCGCACAAGCCCGCCCGTGCCCAGGAGCACGCCGCCGAAGTAGCGCGTGACCACCGCCGCCACGTCGGTGAGGCCCGCATGCTGCAGCACCTCGAGCGTGGGCAGCCCGGCGGTCTTCTGCGGCTCGCCGTCGTCGGAGTACCGCACGCGCCCCGTCGCGCCCGCGCCGCCTTCGCGCAGCACGTAAGCGTACACGTTGTGGCGCGCCATGCGGTTGGCTGCGCGCACCTCTTCCAGGAAGGCAAGTGCCTCCTCCTCCGTCTCCACATGCGCAAGGCTGGCGATGAAGCGGCTCTTCTTCTCTTCGATCTCGGCGACGGCGCGACCGGCTATGGTGGTGTAGGAAGTCATGAGGAAAGTGTAGCACGAGCGTGTGGGGATGCGTGCGAAAAGGGCAGCTGCCCCCTTTCCGACACGCGGCTGCGGCACGACGGCAACGCGCGAACCCCCTCAGCGCACGGCGGCAGCGCAGGGACGATGCGGCGGCAGCCTCCAGTTCGCAGCTCCACAACACCAGCGAGCGACAACCCCTCCCCAGCGAGCGGCGCAACGGCAACGCACGGCACCCCCAACGAGCAGCGCGTCAGCAACACGCGAAGCGAGCCCTGCGCGCAAGGCCAACGCGAAGACGGTGCGCAGCCCTTCGCGAACGCTCACACGCGCCCTCCCATGCGGTCGCTCACAAGATCTATCAGCTCTTGCTTTGAGTGAATGCCCAACTTGCGATACACGCTCTTGACGTGAGACTGCGCCGTGCTCGTGGAGATGAACATCGTTTCGGCAACCTTCCTCAGACTGTTGCCCTGGGAAAACCGCTCCATCACCTCAACCTCGCGCGCAGTCAGCCCCTGCTCTTCCCCCAAGACGGCGCACGCCTGCTCGCGTGTGAGGCGGGGCGCATCCGCTGGCTCGGACAGCTTCCTATTCGCCAGCAATGCAAGAAACACGATGGTGCTGGAAATGAGGATGAACGCTATCAGCAGAGCGAAAAACGGCAGATACACGGATATCGGGAGATCGATTGCCCGCGCGATCTCGGGCGCAAGGAAATAGCTGCAGAAGCCGGAGGCGCATTCGACCATGATGAACAGCGTCCCGACAACCGGCACGAGCAAGTGTCTGCCGCGTTCGCGAACGGTCAGAACAAGCGCCACCCAAAGGAAGAACGACACGAACGTGCGCCCCGTAATGGCAACGCCTCCCGCCAAATCAGGCACGAGGGGATACGCGGCCGCAATGAGGAAAAGCCCGCTGAAGAAAACGAGGGAAACAAGCGTCCAGAGCCAGAACAGGGGAGGCTTCCCCGAATCGGCCCGGTATGCGATGACCACGACCAAAAACGCGAGCGCAAACGACACGACACGCCTTGACAACGTCGTCTGCTCCGACGAATAAGCGATGGTTCCCAGATAGAGGAAGCCCCTCACGAACGCCCCGATCACCAAAAACGCAATGAGCAACACGACGAGCCCGCTGAGCGCAACGCGAGCAGAGCCGATGCGCGCGGCCAAATTGCCGCACGCATGCGCAGCAGACGCCGGCGCGGCCCGACCGTCGACACGCGGCGCGCGATAAGCCGCATACGCCAGTCCCGAAACCGTCCAAGAGAAAAACGGCAGCACAAGAGAGAACGGGCCGGGAAGAAGGCTCGTGAGCGAGAGGACGAAACTCAGCAGAAACGAGAGCGCAATGTTGAAGAACAGGTTGCGACTCCTCGCCCGAGCAGCCTCGTTCGACCATGCGAACGTGAGAACGACAAACCCCACGGACGATAAGACCACCCCCGCACACGACACCGACCAGGGCAAACCAAACGCGTCGGCGCAGTAGATCAGCGACATCCCAACGGAGGCCAGCACGCAAAGACCGCACACCGCGAAACGCCGCGCGCCAAGAATCCCGTCGACAAGGCGAGGTCGAACCAGGCATGCGCCGCACCACAGAGCGACAAGGCCCAAGAACAGCAGGTACTCCACATCGAGGCGCCCGAAGCCCTCGTTACCCTCTTGGAACACCAAGCCGAAAAAGCTGTTGCGAAACGTTGGCCAATAGCAGGCAAGCCCAATCACGAACAGCCACTCGTTCAAGCCCGGTATGCGAAACGCGCCTTTGGCCACACTCCCCTCCCCGTTCCTTCTCGCCGTCCGGCATGCTGCCGCGATTATACAGCAGCCTCCTCACACCGCACGCAAGGCGACGCTGCGAAGCCCGACCCTTGGACGTTTTGCGTGAAAATCCCCTCTTTTATGGTCGTCGCTCAGGCTGATTCGCTCCTTTTATGCGAGGACGGAGAGCGACCGCACGACGATGATGAAACCCGCACCGCCGCCACGCGATCACTGCGCAGAGAGAGGGGACAGACGAAAGGGCGGTCGACCCAACGCCGCGACGCGAAGCGACCGACCACCCCGACAGGCACCTCCACCTCAAAGGCGACGCAATGCAAAGGCAGTCAGAAGAAAGGGGCATGATACGAACATGAGCACGAACATGGATCGACGGGGATTTATCAAGGGAAGCCTGGTCTTGGGAGCCGCCGGCACCGTCGCCGCGCTCGGAACGAGCCTGGCGGGATGCGCAGCCGCGCCCAACGGCGCCGAGCAGCACGCCGGGGGAAATGGGGGCTTCTCGTACCCTGCGGGAACGACGGCAAGCGACTTCGAGCAATCCAGCGCCATCGCCGAGCCCATCACCGAATTCGCGGACGAGAAGACGTACGACATCGTGGTGGTGGGCGCGGGAACCTCGGGGCTTCCAGCGGTTCTCATCGCACTTGAAGAGGGCGCCACCGTCGCGTGTCTGCAGAAAGAATCGACCCCCATCTCGCAGGGCAACGGATCGTCGGGCGTCATCCTCGACGAGACGACCGACCTGGGACTGCTTCGTTGGATACAGGGCTACCGCGAGGCGTGCAGCTATCGCGTCAACCTTGATCTCGTGCGGTTCTTCGCGGAGCACTCGGGCGAGACGGCCATGTGGATGGCGCGCATGGGCAAGGAGGCGGGGTATCCACCGTACGAGTCGAAGCTCACGCGCACCGAGACGGCAGACGGCAGCCACGTCACCACCATGCGCAACGCCTTCGGCGTGAAGCCGGAGAACAACGGCAACCTGGTCAAGGCCCTGGCCGAGCACGCCGCCTCGAAAGGCGCCGAGTTCTTCTACCGCACCCCGGGCGTGCAGCTGGTGAAAGACGGGGAGCGCGTGACGGCCGTCATTGGCGACGGAGAGGAAGGCTACATCAAATTCAATGCGACCAAAGCCGTCATCTTGGCCACGGGCGACTACCAAAACAATGACAGCATGCTGTCGAAATACGCGCCCGACCTCGTTAGGTTCACGAAAAAGCAGATGAACAAAACCGGAGACGGCATGCTTATGGCCATGGGCGTGGGCGCCACAATGACCCCCGTTGGCCACAGCAAGCAGATGCACGACATGGATGCCGCGCCCATGGCTATGACGGGGATTCCCTTCCTCGCAGTGAACGAAGAGGGGGAGCGCTTCATGAACGAGGAAATCCCCATGCACTACTGGGACGAGACACTGCGCTTCCAAAACGCAGAGGATCCGGGGAAGTTCTGCCGAATCTTCGACAACGCGTACTTCGAGACGGCGAAAGCATGGGGCTACTCTCCCTCCTCCGTCGAGCTCATGGAGAACTACATCCCCGGCGCCGTGGAGAACCCGCAGGGCGTAGTCAAGGACCTCATCGACACGCATCGCTGCGACACGCTTGACGAACTCGCAGACGAACTGGGCATCCCCGCCGACGCGCTGAAGAAAACCGTCGAGCGGTACAATCAGCTGTGCGAGGCGGGCATCGACGAGGACTTCGGCAAGCAATCCAAGTACTTGGTGCCCATTGCGGAGCCGCCGTTTTGGGGCATTCACCAGTGGATTCGCCTCACAGCGATGGGCGGCGGCATCAGAGTGAACGAGAACTACCAGGTGGTGGACGAGGGCGGTGCGCCGATCCCCGGGCTGTACTCGGTTGGATTCAACGCGGGAGACATCTGCGGCGATGTGGATTGGTCGCTGTATCTGGGCGGCATGTCGTGCGGATCGTGCATGACCTCGGGCCGTTACGCCACCATCCACGCCCTGACGGGCGGCCTTGTCCCCAGCAAGCCGTCGGACGATTGGGAGGCGTTCCGCGCCGAGTTCGTGGACGTCGCGTAGGCGACAATGCGCAAGGAAGAAGAGGCGCTCTGAGCGCACAATTCGGACGAGATACGCAAAAGGCCTCGAGTATGAACTCGAGGCCTTTCTATCATCCTGATGGTGCGGGCGAGAGGACTTGAACCTCCATGGGGTTCGAAGGGCGTCTGATTATACGTGATCGGGAATGATCATGCGCCTTCTGACCTGGGATTGCGCATGACGGGGCATGATCGCGGGGAAGTCCAAGAACACCCCGATCCCACCCCAATTCAGCCCCCGCACCCCCGCCGCACCCCAATCGCCCGAGAGAAGCCGACCCTGGACCCCAGCAGGTCGGAGGCCGTTTTCGCCCCGGCGAGCGCCGCGCCGGAAGCGCCGGGGACGTCGCGTTTATGCAGAAGGAGATATCGTGGAGGGTGCCGGAAGGGGCGGGCGCGGAGCGCCCGGAGGACGGGCCGCGACGGACTCTCAGCCCTCCGAGCCGTCGGCGAGGCGGTAGAGGCGACCCCTGGTGAGCCTTTCCGAAGCCACGGCCCCGCCTTCTCTGAGCCGCGCCAGGTCGCTCCTCAGGGTCCTCTTGAGGATCCCGAGGTCGGAGGACATGGCGGCCGCCTTGGAGGCTCCGTGCTCCACCAGGTAGGCGAGCACGAGCCTGTCCCGCACCTCCCCTCCGGCTCAGCGGCGGCTTCTGCTCGCCGCAAGGCCCCTTCGCCGGATCGGCGGGAGGCTCCGGAGGGGCTGCGGAGCCTGCCGCATTCCGGCAAGAGCCGTTGGAATCCGGCGAGAATCCGGAAAGGACCGACGAGGACTCGGCGAGAATCTGGCAAGAGCCGTTGGAATCTGGCAAGGCTCCGGAAGGGGCCGGCGAGGGGCCGGCGGCGAAGGCGTCCCGCCGATGGAACACGAAGTTCGTCCCGTCCACCATCCTGACGTACTCGATGCCGATTCCGGCGGCGGCGCAGAGGTCCCGGATCCTGGGGATACCCGAGGCGAACGACTCGATGTCGCCCGACTTGTAGAGGGTCTGGGCTATGAGCGGGTTGCGGGTGAGCGAGGACCGGCTCGCCCCCGACAGGTGGTCGCAGGGGTCCTGCCCCTCGATGAACCACCCGGGGCTGAACACCTCGACGCTGTCGTTGCATATCTCCACCTGGACGCTCGCCGACGACGTCCAGTCGCGGTGCGCGAACGCGTTGATGACCGCCTCCCTCACCGCGTCGGGCGGCAGCTCGGGCACCTCCTCCCGCGGGCCCGGCCCGTCGATGACGAAGCGGTGCCTCGTGTTGGTGAGGATGTAGAGCTGGGCCCTCCTCGCCAGCTGGAACACCGTGCCCCGCTCTTGGTGGAGGTCGAGTATCTCGGTGCGGGCGTGGGTGGCGAGGATGCCCATCTTGAGCCCGACGCCCCGGGACGGGTAGAAGAGCGCCTCCGCGGCGTTCGAGAGCCTGCCTCCGCGCATGAGGCCGAGCCCCTCGAGCGTCTCCTCGACCCCCGCGAAGGGAAACCCGATGCGGCCGCAGGCGTTGCCCCTCTCGACGAAGCTGCGCAGCTCCCCCTCGTCCACATCCGACACGGGCCGGTCGGAGGCCTGCCCGTCCCAAGGCCGCCGGCGGCAGAACGCCTCGACCGCCATGCGCTGCACCTCGGCGGCGCTCATGAGGACGTCCTCGTCCGAGACGCGCGTGCGGGTAGACGCCCTTGCAGGCGTGAGGCGCGTCGTCGCTCGAGAAGGATACGCGGATGCAGGAGCGGCCCTCGCCGTCGCCCAGCGCCTCCACGACGGGGTGCACCCGCGGCTCGATGGAGTGCCCTATGGCTTGGCTGGCCTCGCGCAGCGTGGAGTCGGACACTTCTCGGCAAGCATTATCGGAGACTTGCAACCCGAAATCTACTCTGACCTGCTGCGAAGCCAGACCCACATAGCAGGCACCCAGGAGTCGAGGGCTTCGCGACGGGAAAGTCGGGCGGCGATCAGACAGCTGAGCGCTCGTTGAGAAGTTCCAGCTTCTCAACGAGCAGCTTCGTCAATCCTTCGTCTTGGATAAGGTCGATGCCGAAGCATTTTCTCCCAGCGTCCTTAAGGGATGCTCCGATATGGTATGCGGTCGCGCCGTCGAGGATGAGGAAGCGGTCGTGGAACGATCCTGTGCGGCAGACGGTGAGCTTCGGATACTGCGCGTTGAACACGTCGACGTCGTCCTGCGTGAGTCGGCTGCCCGAGGTGTAGACGGTCACCGCAACGCCGTCCTGCTTCTTCGCAAGGATGTTCAGAGTGCGGACATCGACGTACCCGTCCACGAGGGCGATCTCGCGCTCGGCGCGGCCCACGAGGTCGGCCAACAGGCTAAACGCGTCGAACATCTGCCCGGCGAAGAAGATCCTCTGCGGCTTCTCGACCTCCCCCTCAAGCAGCCGGAACACCCGGTCGAAACGCTCGTCGGTCGATCTTTGGAGCGCCGCTTGGCTCGCCTCGATGCCGTGCAGCCGTTCGAGCAGCGCGGCGTTCTCAGCGAGAAAGTGCCGCATCGCCACGAACGCCCTCATGATGCTGATGCTGGTCTGCACCGCCACCTCGCTGCGAAGCACGCCGGAGAGCATGGCTATGCCCTGCTCGGTGTAGGCGTAGGGGAGGTAGCGCCGACCGCCCCGGCCCTCTCCGGCGTTTGAGGTTCCAATTTGGCACCTCAAAGCCTCGCCCTCCTCCTTGGTCAGCTGGAAGCGGAAGTCCGCCGGGAACCTGTCGGCGTTGCGCGATGCCGCACGGTTGAGGTTCTTGGTTTCGACCTCGTACAACCATGCGAGATCCCTGTCGAGCATGACCTGCTGTCCGCGGACCGTGTGGATCAGGGGTTCTATGTTGGCGGCATCGGTTGGCGCTATCTGCGCGCTCGATCCGGCTGTTTTGCTCTCAGCGTCAGAATCGCTCATGGCCCCTCGCTTCAAAGGTTTGGACGCTCTTGCGTTCCAAGCATTTTATCATCGATCTGCTTACCAGTCGGATCCTTCTGCTGCTCGCTTGGCAGGCCCACATCTCCCTCGCCATCACGGCGAACAGGCGAAGTCGAGGTTCATGTACGCGCCTGGAGCTCCGTCGGGCCCCCTCCACCGGTCGAAGCCCTTGGCGAACGCCTTCACCTTGAAGAAGTAGTTCCTCCGCGTCAAGAACCTCTCCGCGCGGCTTTCGGGGAAGAGGCCGAACCGGATGCCGCTCCTCTTCATGGAGTCGATCTGCTGGGCCGCAGTCAGCTTGGGCTTCGGATGCACGGAGGGGCCTTCTTTCAGGGTTGTTCCTGAAAGAAATGCGGCTGAAGGCACGTGCACCCGCAGCCGCTAAAAGCCGTGAGGCTTTTCACAATGCGGTCATTATGAGGCCTTCCCGCCCGCGGCGCAATCCCTCCTAAGGCGACCTCAAAGGACGGCCCTTCCGCCCCGCTCGACGATGGACCGCAAACGCAACCCGGACGCCCGAAGCCCGAGGGCGATCTGCGAACGAGGAAACCCCCGGACCATCCAGTTCGCTTTCGGTTTTTCGATAAGAAGATCGGTTCGGGGCACTCCCGCCCTCGAGCCGATCGCATAACCCCATCACGGCCGGCCGGAAGCGGGAACGATCGACTCGCCGCACAGATATCCCCTGGAGTTCTCTGCGTAAAAGTACGTGACCTCAACCCTGTCGCCTGGTTGCACGGCGTCAAGCATAACCGGAAGATACTCCGTATGGGATGAGAAGTCGAAGACGACCTCTCGATCAGCCAAAATCCCGGAATCTTCGTCCATGGCAATCTCGGCCGTCATCTCTTCAGCATCCGCGCTTACGACGGTTCCGGTTCCGCGAAGGACAACAGTCGACACTCCCCCGTCATACGAGGAAGCGTCTTCTCCAAGAGGAATGTCCTCCATCTCAAGCACCTCTCTTCCTCCTCGCTCATCGGCACCTCCCCCAGGTTGGCACCCGAACAAAACAGCAGACGCGACGAGGGCGACCGCAAAAGCGGCCGCCCTTGAGTGGATGCGAAGGCTCAACACCATGCGAACGGCTAACAGAGCGAGGTTGCCGTTCGATTGGTCGAACCTGAGTGATAGAAGTTCAGGTAGCGCACGCCGCTGTACCAGCCATCAGCGACCTGGATGACGCTCAAGCTTTGCCCATCTGATTTCCGGATCGCCTGGAAATACCCCTCCACGACAACCGCATGTCCAGTCCCACCATAAGACCTAGCATGGAAAAGCGCGGGCTTCTTCCCCTTGATGGAAAGGCGGCGCTCATGAGGACGTCCTCGTCCGAGACGCGCGTGCGGGTAGACGCCCTTGCAGGCGTGAGGCGCGTCGTCGCTCGAGAAGGATACGCGGATGCAGGAGCGGCCCTCGCCGTCGCCCAGCGCCTCCACGACGGGGTGCACCCGCGGCTCGATGGAGTGCCCTATGGCTTGGCTGGCCTCGCGCAGCGTGGAGTCGGACGCCTGCATGCCGCACACTTCCCCGTCGTTGCGCACGCCGAAGAAGAGCTCGCCCCGCTCGTGCTTGTTGAGGATGGCCGCCACGGAAGCCGCCCCCTCCTTGAGCTCGGAGGTCGATCTTTTGTGCTCGGCCGTCTCGCTCTCGGGTCCCAGGTTCATCGCGCATCCCTTCCTCCGTCCGAGGGGCCGTGCCGCCCCGCCCGGCCCCATTGTAACCCACGGCCCCCAGGCCTGCCAGATCCACCGGGACGCGCCGTCCCCCCTCTCGCACGACCCCCGCCGACGCGGGGAGCGCCGCCTACTCCACGTAGTCGTCGTAGACGGTTATGGATGCCGGTTTCTCAATGATGATCGACCCGACCTCCGCGACCAGGGCCATGAGCCCCTCGATCGAGTCCAGCTCGACCTCCCAGTCCTGGACCGTCCTCGGGCAGCCCCACTCCTCGCCATACACGCGCGTCCCGGCGCGCAGGGCGCCGCTGCACGGCGGTTCGTCCGGAGCCGAATTCCGATTGCTTGCGCGCGATATTTCGAACCTCATGCCTTCCACCTCTCTTAGACAGACCGCGGACGGTGCCGCCTCCGCACGGCCTTCGGCGGCCGAGCCGGACGGCCGCCCTCCTTCATAGGGCCGACCTGTCGGACGCCGTTCAGTCTAGAACCCGGTCACGCGGCGGGCTTTCCCGGCGCGGGCGCTCCTGAAAAGAAAGCGCGGCTGAAGGCACGTGCGCCCGCAGTCGCTAAAAGCCGCAAGGCTTCTCGCAGCGCGGTCATTGTAGGGCCTTACCTCCCACGGCGCAACTCCCACCTTTTTTCGAAAAACTCAAAGGGCGATCCTCCCGCCTTGTTTTAGAGGGCGTCCGCACGCCTCGCATCTTCAGGCATCCAGACGCCCTTCGGCACCCCTCCTCCAAAACGGCCCCCTTCCCCGGCAGAGAGAGGGCGGCCCGGGCAACGCCAAGGCCGCATCGCTCCTCCCAAAGGCGATCCGGACGCCCGCCCGAATCGCAAGCCCGATCAGCCCCGCTGTCCGTCAGATCGATCGGAACACGAGGCGGAACAGCCATTTCAGCAGCCTGACGATCGCGCGCATGGACACCTCCCTCCCCTCACACGGCCTTCTTCAGCAAGGCGATCCCGTCCCCGGGCGATCCGCCCGGAAGGACGGTCGGCACCGCCTCCCCGAAGGACGACCCGCTCCCCAGACCCTTGGCGAGGGCGTCGAGGGCCCCGGCCGCCTCCTCGCCCTTGGCCTCGACGTAGTGGACGTATATCTCCATCGTCGTCGCCATCCGCAGGTGCCCCATGTTGTTCTGCACCGCCTTCAGGTCGGCGTTGAGGGCGAACAGGATGGTGGCGTAGGTGTGGCGCAGCTCGTGCAGCGTGTAGGCCCCCATCCCGTGGCGCGCGGCGAACCGTCCCCAAGACCGCCTCAAGTTGTCGGGATGCATGAAGCCACCCTTCTGGGACGAGACCACCGGGGTGTCCGGCCCCTGCTCGATGCCGAGCGTCAGCCGGAGGATCCGCGCTTGGCGCTCCTTCCACTCTTTCAACATCGCCATGAGGAAGGAAGGGGCGAACAGCCTCCTCTCTCTGCCTCCCTTGGGCTTCTCAAGCGAGAGGGTGTCGGAGCTGTAGCTGTTCTCGACGTGAATGATGCCCTTGTCGAAATCCACGTTCTTCCACCGCAGCGCGCATATCTCGCCCCGTCTGAGCCCTGCGAGCAGGGCGAGGTAGAACCCAATGGACGGGGTGCCGACGGGCAGCGCCTCGGCCAGCACCAGCATGAGGCGCACCTGCTCGAAGGAGAGGAAGGACCTCTCCTGCGTATCGTTCTTGGGCCTTTTGACCCCTCTGCAGGGGTTCTTGGCGATGATGTCGTTGATCACCGCATCCTCGAACACCTGGTTCGCCTTTACGAATATATCGGCTCGACGCGTCCCGGAGGCGGGCCTGCCGCTGACCGTCTCCCCTGCGGCGAGTTTGGAGAGCATGTCCTTGATGTCGTAGGGCCTCACCTCCGTCACATGCATGGCCCCGAGATGGAGGCAGATGTTGTCGACGAGCGACTTGTCCTTGCGCAGCGTCCCGACCGCGACCTCCCCGTCCTGGGCCCGGTAGCCCATCCATTCGTCGCAAAGCTGCCGCACCGTCATGCTGCGGGCGTCGTAGCGGGTCGAGTTCTCGATTTTCTCGCGAAGCTCTCGAAGGCAGCGCTTCTTCTCAGCCTTCGTCCTGGAGGACACCTTCATCGTCTCGCGGATCTTGATAGTCTCGCCGGTCTTGGTGTCGAGCACGACGAACTCGCCGCGGAAGGAGCTCTTCCCGCGGAACTCGCCGGTTCCCTCGCCTATGACCACGTACGCCATCTCCCGCCTCCTCGCTCATCCGCACGTCGGGCAGGGCCTCACTCCATCCCCACAAGACGCTTCGCCTCATCGATCGGAACCCCGCTGTCCCGGGCCGCCTCCTCCACGGTCATCCCCGCGGCCATGCGGCGCCTCAGCTTCATCTTCGGAGCGTTCCTCCTGTTCCGAGCCCTATCCCTGCACGTCTTCGAGCAGTAGTCCCTCTGCTTTCCCCGCTCGTTCGTGCAGTCTATGACCCGGCCGCACTCCTTGCACACCCCGATCGCCTCGTGGGAGTACGCTTGGCCGAATTCATGCCATATCCCCGCGAGAAGGCACTCGACCACGGGCCCGTACGAATCTTCGACGAACCCGAACCGGACGTCGGAGGTGTGGGCCATCGTGCACAGCCTCACGACCGCGCGGGCGCACTCTTCGGCTATGTCGCCGGGAAACCCCTCCGAGGCCAAGGCGTCTATGAACGGACGGTCCTGCTCGCCTCGAGCGAGGGCCGGATAGTAGTCGAAAGTCTCGTACGTGGTCGCCACATGGGCGCCCAGGGAGTCGACGGAAAGCCCGGAGACGACGCGCTCCCCGCCCGCCCCCTGGTAGCTCTCGCCCACGCGCGCAGACCGCACGAGATCGCGGTACGCCCCCTCCCTCCTGCCGGAGAACAGGGAGCAGGAAGCCGTCAGGGAGAAGCCCCTCGCCCCCGTCGCGACGATCACGTGCATGAAGTCGGACACGTCCCCCACGCCCGCTTTTCCGTCGCAAAACGCCTTGAGCCTCAGGACGTGGTTCAGGACGCCGGCCGCCTCCTTCCAGTCCTCGACGCTCTCCCGAATGGCCCCGTCCTCGGGAACCCACCCCCTCGTGCCGAACAAGGGGCCGTGGACGGCGGCGAAAGCCACAACCTGCTCGTCGCTCGACAGGTTGCCGAACTCGTAGAACAGAGGCGCAGGGGCGAGGGAGGGAGAGGGAGGCGCGACCGCGCTCGGTCTGAAGAGGAGGTCGGAGCCCCCTGCGGTGATCGAAAGCTCGAACCCCCCTATCTCTCCCGTGAAGTCATCTTTAGTGAACATCTTCTCTCCTTCGATACGCTATTAACTCTAATTAATAGCGTTTCAACATGACAAATCAAGACTAATACGCTTAAAAACACAATTTATAGCGTAATTACTTTGAGTCACACTATGAAGGGAAAGCAGGAAGGTCATCGACGAACGGAGGTCACCGTGCCGCAGGACGAGCGTAAGGAAGGCGGTTGCCGCTCAAGGCTCCTCGCCTCATCGAGCCCCTCCCTCCCGCCGTCCCGAGGAAGGGGGCGGGCGTGATGGCGGGCAGGAGGGCCGCGGGCCCGGAGGCTCCCGAAAGCCCCTGCATGGCCTACTTGGAGGGATACCCTCCCATGCTCACGCCCAAGCAGGTTTCCTCCGTCCTCCAGATATGCGAGCGCACCATCCGGTTCATGTGCAGGTCGGGGGAGTTCGAGCACTCGGCGAAGGTCGGCACGGCGTGGAGGATACCCAAGGCGTCGGTCGCCGCCTTCATCGAGAGGGGCGGCGTCGGGCGCATCGACTACGTGGGGCACCGGAGCGGGACGGGCCGGCGATGAGGGCGAGCATGCGCGACCTGCGCGCGATCTTCTCGGACATGCCGGACATGCTCGACCCCTCCTTGGCGGCGAGGACCCTCTGCATATCCGACAACTCGATGCGGTCCCTTTGCCGCTCCCAGGTGAGGCACTTGCGAGTCGGAAAGCTCATTCGCATTCCGAAGCAATGGCTTATAGAGGACCTCTGCGCGATGCAGGGGAAAGCCGAGGATGCCCGCGGGCATGCTCCGTACGTAGGAGGGCGCTCATGAAGATGCTCACGAAACAGCAGGCGAAAGACGTGCTCGGGGTCGGGACGACGGTGTTCAGCGAGTACTGCAACCGGCACATCGACCCCATCCCCTTCGCCTACGACCCCCTGCACCCCAAGATCCTGCGCGTGTCCGAGCGCGACCTGTGGGACTGGATAAAGCGGAACTTCTGCCTCGTGAACCCTCCGACGGACGGCGACGGCCGTGAGGGATCGTGACTACCTGACGCTGCACGCCTGGATGTGGTCGAAGTCGGGCCTCGGCCTCAAGCTCGGCAGCGTCGAGCTGTGCCTCTACGCGCACATCTACGCGTTCAGCAGGCGCGGGGCGGGCGTCTACTACGAGACGCAGGAGGCCGCCGCGCGCGCCTTCGAGGTGTCCGTGCGCCAGGTGCAGCGCGCCATCAAATCGCTCTCGGAGTCCGGGCTCGTCGTCGAGGTGGGCAGGTACCGCCTCGGCAACAACCGGGACTCCCGCCGCTTCAAGGTGTCTCAAGCCCGCATCGACGAGGCGGTCAGGTCGTTCGACGCGGAGGCGGCGGCGCGCGCCCTTTCGGGCGACGGAATGTCGCGCGAGGCCCCGCCCGACGAAACGTCGCCCGACCGCCGGACGGAACGTCGCGCTTCGGGCGACGGAATGTCCGGGGAGGCCGCCGTTCGGGCGACGGAGTGTCGCCCTGAAAGGATGAAGGGAAGTTATGGGGAAAGGGAGCATCCATCCAAACCATCCCCGGCGGAGGCGCGGGACGCGGTGGGCGAAGAGGTCGCGGAGGCCGTGGAGCGCCTCATGGGGGCGTCGATCAACCGCCGCGCCTCGTTCGAGGAGGTGGCCGCGGCCTACGCGAGGGCCCTCGCGCGCGGATACTCCCCCGAGTCGATCGAGGAGGGCTACCGGCGCTACACGGCGAGGTACCGCCGGGACAACCCGGAGACCGCCCGGTACGCCATGCGGCTCGACAACTGGCTTTCGAGGCCGGACGGGCTCTCCTTCGACCTGCCAGCCAAGCGGTGCGGGAAGAGGCGGCCGTCGCCGGAGGAGGATCGGAGGGCCGAGCGAGAGCGGTTCGAGCAGAGGCTCATGGACGGAAACCCCGAGTACCGGGAGCTGAAGGAACTGGTCGGGCGCCTCTACCCGGAGATGGGATGGGAGAAGCTGAACGGCAACGCCGAGGAGGCGGCTCGCATGGAGAGCGAGATAGAGAAAGCGTCGGCCCGCATGGCGGAGATCGAGGCCTCGAGCCCCGGCGCATAGGAAGGAGGAAGGAGGAGGGACGATGGACGACCTGGGAGACGATTCGGTCCAAGCGGCGGCCCGGGCATCCCGCGAGACGTTCGAGATGTGGCAGCGCGTCTCGAGGCGCGACGCGCGGAGGGGCGCCGCCGAGATGGCCGACGGGCTGCGCCGGGGCCTCGAGAGCCCCGAGGGGGAGGTGCGCGCTATCGATCCCGGGGAGGCGCGCGCCGCCCGAGGCGGCGGGGAGGGCGCGCAAGGGTGGAGGCGCGTCACGATGGACCCCCGGGACCGCGAGGGGATCGAATCGCGCCTCGCGGCGGCCGGAGTGGAGATGGAGCTGTACGAGCGCTGGGACGGCGACGTGGACGTGCTGTTCCGCGCGCCCGACGAGGAGGCGGTCAAGTCGGCGCTCGCCGGAATCATCTCGGAGGAGGCGCTGCGGGACGAGCGCCAAGCGGCGCGGGACCCGCTGGAGAAGCAGGTGGCCGAGGCGGTCGCCGCGGAGGAGTCCCGCGAGGCGGGCCGCACCGCGTCGAAGAGCCGCGAGATGTCGCAGGGGATCGAGCGATGATGGGCACTCGGGGAAAGACGGCCAGGGCGGCCGTCGCCGGAGGGGCGGCCGCGTCGGCGTCGGCGCTCGCCGCCAACAAGCTGGCGTGGGCCGCCGCGCAGTCCTCCCAGCCGTACCCGCTCGCACTGTCCCAGGCGCTCGCCGCCCTGCCCGACGCACTGGCAGACCCGTCCGCATGGAGCACCGACCCGGCGGCCCTCGCCTCCTCGGCGGCCGCGGGCGCGCTCGGCCTCGCCCTCGGCGCGGCGGCCGTCCTCGGCAGGAGGGAGCGCAACCTCATGCCGGGGATCGAGCACGGGTCGGCACGCTGGGGGACCCCGGAGGAGGCGGCCGCCTACGCCGACGCGGAGGATCCCGACAACAACATAATCCTGTCCGCGACCGAGCGCATAGCCCTCCGCCCCAAGAGGTTCGACATCAGGACGGACTGCAACAAGAACGTGCTCGTCATCGGAGGGCCGGGGACCGGCAAGACGCGCTACGTGGTCAAACCCAACCTCGCCCAGCTCAACGCGAGCTTCTTCGTGACCGACCCCAAGGCGACGCTCCTGCCGGAGGTGGGCCGAATGCTCTTGGATGCGGGCTACGACCTCAAGGTGGTCAACCTCATAGACCTGGCCCGCTCGATGCGGTACAACCCGTTCGCCTACGTCTCGGACCCCGAGGACGAGGGGGACGGCAGGTGCCAGTCGGACATAAGCCGCATCGTGAACGTCCTCATGAAGAACACCGAGGGGTCGGGAGAGCGCTCCAAAGAGGACTTCTGGGCGAAGGCCGAGCGCAACCTGTTCCGCGCCGTGATCGGCTACCTCATGTACGCGGTGAACCCCGAGGAGCGCACGTTCCCCTCCATGATAGACCTGGTCGACCTCGCAAGGTGCAAGGAGGACGACGAGGACTACATGTAGCCGCTCGACCACATGTTCCGCAAGTACGAGACGGGGGAGGCGTGGAGCGACGAGGCGGGGGACTTCGTGCGCGACCCGGCGCTCGAGCCGCACCCCAACGCGTACCCGTGCCGCATGTACCGCAAGTTCAAGCTGGGGGCCGGAAAGACCATGAAGTCCATCCTCATCTCCGTGGCGAGCCGCCTGTCCGACTTCGACAACGACGAGCTGCGCGACCTCATGTCGGACGACGAGCTGGACCTGGACGAGTTCGGGGAGCGCAGGTGCGCGCTCTTCCTCCAGATGCCCGACTCCGACTCGACGTTCTCGTTCGTCACCTCGATGCTGCTGTCCCAGTTCTTCCAGCTGAACAAGAACAAGGCCGACACGGACTACCGCGACAAGGGAGGGAGGCTCCCCGTCCCCATCCAGTGCTACCTCGACGAGTTCGCCAACATCGGGCGCATCCCGGACGTCGAGCTCCTCGTGAACACGCTCAGATCGCGCGGCATATCCCTCGTCATCATCCTGCAATCCTACGGGCAGCTCGCGATGAACTACGAGGAAAAGGCGCAGGACGCCATCGTGGACGGATGCGACAGCATGGTGTTTCTGGGCGGCAAGTCGCAGAAGACCACCAAGATGATCTCCGAGGGGATAGGCAGCACCACCATCGAGCACGACTCCCGGTCGAGGACCTACTCGGCCACGAACTCGTCGGGCGTGTCCGAGCAGCTGATACAGCGCGCCCTCATCGACGCCGCGGAGGTGGGCAGGATCCCGCCCGACATGTGCATCGTGAGGCTCAAGGCGGCCGACTTCCGGTCGAGGAAGTACGACCTGGGGAAGCACCCGCGCTACGCGGCCATCGATCCCGGCCACCCCGGCGCGCTCCACGCCGAGCCCTTCGACGACGGGGAGTATCTCCGGCGGCGGAGGGAGGAGGCGGCGCGCGGCGGATGACGAGGGGCGGGGGCGGCGCCCCGCGACGGGCTCCTACCCCCGCGCGGCGCCCCCGCCCGAAAAGGACAGACCGAGGCCCGAAGGCGACGGCCGAAGGCCATTCTACACGAAAGGACCTACCATGGACCTCACATCTCTCTCCGGCATATCGACCGTCGTGGGGGCGGCCGTCGGGCTGTACGGAGGCTACCACCTGCTCTTCGGGGCCCTCAAGGTGTCCGACGCCATCAAGGACGGCCAGGGCATGTCGATGAACTCGGGCCTCGGCCAGCTCGTCGGCGGGGCGATCATCGTGGCGGTGGCCGGCGGCTTCGTGGCCCTCGCCCAGACCTGGCCCTACTGAGATGATCGAGATATCCGTCCACGCGGACGTGCGCGACTACCGGGAGAAGCCCCTGCTCGGGCTGTCGAGGCGCAAGGCCGCCTGCGTCGCCGCCGCCGCGACGGTGGCGATCGGCCTCGGCGCGGCGCTCGTCCACGTCTGGGGAATGCGGCTCGAGGACGCCGCATGGCCGGTCATGGGGGCGTGCGTGCCCGTGTGGCTCCTCGGGTTCTGGAGCCCCCTCGGGCTGCCGGCCGAGGACTACCTCGCCGCATGGGCCCGCCACCGGCTCGGAAGGAACCGCGTACCGAACGAAGTGGCGCGCCCCGCCGACCGCGGAGCGCGCAGGATGAGGAGGAGACATGGAGCAGCAAGGAGGCCCGCTCGAGGGGAGGAGCTTCTCGGACGGCCCGCGTCGCGGGGAGAGCTACGAAGGGCGAGAAGAGCTCAGGGCGTACATAGGGGATAGGCGCGCCGCGGCGGCCGACGGCTCCCTCCCCCTCCTCGGCAGGCTGCGTGCGCGCAGGGAGGCGAGGGAGGCCGAGAGGAGGCTCTTCGACAGCTCCCGTCGGGCCGTCGGCGAGTCGAGGGCCGCCGCCAAGAGGGCGCGCAGGGAGGCCCGCCGCGCCGAGAGGGGGTGCGAGGCCGCCCGTCGGGCACAGAGCGCGGACGCGCGCCGGACGGCCGCGCAGCGCGCCGGCGTCTACCGGGACGTCGAAGCGCTCATGCGCCGCCAGAGCCGGGCAGAGAGCCGCCGCGCCGAGGCGTGGTCCGACGAGCTCTCCCGCGTCCAGAGGGCGCAGGACCTCATCGGCTACTCGCTCATGTACGAGGACGGCGTGTGCGAGAACGCGCCGGGGACGTTCTCCGAGACGCTCTCCTTCTCGGACATCAACTACCGGACGGCGTCCCCCGAGGACCAGCGGAGCGCGTTCAACGCGTGGTGCGGCGTTCTCAACTACTTCGGCCCCCAGGTGGGGCTCCAGCTCAACGCCGTCTCCCTCGCGCGGGACGAGGACGCGTGCATGAGGCGCACGATGCTGCCCGAGACGGGGGGCGCGAGCGACGTCTACGTGCGGGAGTACAACCGGATGCTCGCGGACAAGGCGGCCGAGTCGACGCAGGGCATCACGCGCGAGCGCTACCTGACCGTGAGCGTGCGCGCCGCCGGCCGGGACGAGGCGCTTCCCTTGCTCGCGAGGGTCCGTGACGACGTGGCCGACATGCTGAGGCGCATGGGATGCGACGTGCGCAAACTCGACGGGATGGACCGGCTCAGGCTCGTCCGCTCCCAGATCGCGCCCGACGGGGACCTCCCGTTCGACTACGGCAGGTCCCTCGTCTCGGGCGAGACGACCAAGGACGCCGTGGCGCCGTCGTCGTTCGACTTCTCCGCGTCCCTCGACCCCCAGGGCCGCTTCTTCAGGATCAACAACGCTCCTGCGGCGAAGGACGAGTTCGCGCAGGCGCTCGTCGCCCAAAGCTGGCCCTCCGACCTGACCGACCGCGCGCTCGCGTCGATCACCGACCTCCCCGTGCCCCTCAACGTGTCCGTCCACTACCACGCCTACGACCAGGGCGACGCGGTGGCCATGGTCCTCAAGAAGCTGGCGTGGATGCGCGGGGAGAAGGCGCGCTCCCAGCAGCAGGCGTTCCGGCAGGGGCTCGACCCCGAGCTCGGGGTGTCGCTCGAGGTGCAGCACCGGGAGTCCGAGGCGAGCGACCTGCTGGACGACCTGCGCAACCGCAGCCAGCACCTCTTCGGCGTCTCCGTGGTCGTCCTCGTGTGGGGCGGCGACCTCGACGAGCTCTCCTCGCGCGTCTACCAGGTCACGTCGGCGGCGCGCAAGGCGGGCGTCAGGCTCTCCTCCTACGACCTGCGCCAGAAGCGGGCGTTCAACTCGGCGCTCCCCCTCGGGTTCGACCACGTCCGGCTCGACCGCACCTTCACCACGGCCGAGGCCGCCATGCTGCTGCCGTTCTCCTCGCGCGAGCTCATGCAGGAGGGGGGTGTGTACTACGGGCAGAACCAGCTCTCGGGCAACCCCATCATCTTCAACCGCAAGACCCTGAAGACCCCGGCCGGGTTCATCTTCGGCAAGCCGGGGGCCGGGAAGGGGATGAACAACAAGGGCGAGATATTCAACGCGCGGTTCGGCAACCCCGACGACCACGGCATCATCGTCGACCCCAAGGGGGAGTACGGCCCGTGCATGGAGGCGTGGGGAGGCCGATCCTTCGAGCTCGCCGTGGACAGCCCCCACCACATCAACATCTTCGACCTCAACGAGAACTACTCGGGAGCGGGGAGCAACCCCGTGCTCTTCAAGTCGGAGTTCCTCGTGGCGTTCTTCTCCGACATCCTCGCCCCCGACGGCGGCGTCACGCCGGTCGAGCGGTCCATCCTCGACCGGTGCGTGAGGCAGGCGTACTCGCGGTGGAGCCCGGGCACCCCGCCCGAGGACATGCCCACGGTCGCCGACTTCTGGAACCTCCTGCGCGCGCAGCCCGACCCCGAGGCCGACACGATGGCGCGCGCCCTGGAGATGTACGTGAACGGGACGCTCTCGTGCTTCGCCCACACCACCGACATCGACGCCGACGCGCCGTGGGCGAGCTGGTCCACCAAGCGCATGGGGCCGCAGCTCGCCATGGCCGGCTCCATGGCCGTCATGGACCGCGCATGGCTCCACGTGACCGAGAACGAGGGACGGGGCGTGCGGACGTGGGTCTACATAGACGAGATACAGAACTTCGAGGGCAACCCCTACGCGATGGGGTACCTGCAGAAGTACTTCGCCGAGGGCCGCAGCTACGGCCTCATACCCACGGGGATAACCCAGCACCCCGACCGCATCCTGGGAAACGACACGTTCCGGCAGATGCTCTCGTCCTGCGAGTTCCAGATCCTGCTCGATCAATCCTACAACAACCGGATGCACCTCAAGAAGATCCTCTCGCTCTCGGACACGGAGCTGGGCTACATCAAGGACGCCGAGCCGGGGTGCGGCCTGCTCGTGGCGGGGCCGGCCGTCATCCCGTTCAGAAACGTCTACCCCAAGGGCACCGCGCTCTACCGGCTCATGACGACCAACCCGAACGAGCGCGAGGCCGAGGCGAGGGCAGCGAGGGAGGAGCACCGGGATGGGCGCGCGTAGAGACGGCCGCAGGGGGCCTCTCCTGCGCATGGTGGACGACGCGCGGAGGGACCGCAGCGACGGCCCGTTCGACTTCGCGGCTCGCGCGCGCCGAGGCGGGGGGCGCGGGGCGGCCGGGCCGCAGGGAGGGGGCGCCGCGGCCGAGCGCTCGCGCAAAGCGGCCGCGAGGAGAGCGGCGGAAGAGGAGGCCGCGCCCGAGGGCCGGGAGGCCGGGCAGGGCCCGGCAGAGGC
>ERZ826396.1290-NODE-1290-length-29028-cov-5.864771_pt1 | contig 29028 bp, 25 predicted proteins | sample MGYA00519926_ERZ826396 | MGnify/ENA primary metagenome ERZ826396 (study PRJEB31778, sample SAMEA3449230) | human gut metagenome | biome: human gut; feature: human-associated habitat; material: faeces | place: United Kingdom | collected 2010/2012 ... | reverse complement strand
CTTTCTAGACCCTTGCCTTCTCGATTTCGATGAGCGTGTCGAAGTAATAGCTGTTCGCCACCACGGGGGTTACGTTGTATCCCAGCAGGTCGCAGTAGAACCCGTCGACGAACTGGTCAAGATCCCAGCCGTGGTCGATCACGACCATGCCGGGGCGTATGCCGTTGTTGAACCGCACGCGCAGCGTGCAGGTGCCTCGATCGTTGAACATGCGGATGTAGTCGCTGTCGGCGATGCCGCGCGCTTCGCAGTCTACGGGGTTGACGGCAACGTAGGGCTCGTCTTCGAACTCGAGCAGCCAGGGCACGCGCGTGTACTGCGTATGGACCTTGTACTTGCTTCGCTCGGACGTGAACACCAACGGGTACTTCTCTGCCAGGGGGTTTTCCTTCCAGGCCTCCATGGGCGGCTCCCAGTAGGGCAGGCGCTCTTTCATGAAGTCGATCGTCTGGCCGTAGTCGGTGTCGAGCGGGATGGATTCCTGGTAGAACTGCAGGCGCCCCGTCGGCGTGCCGTACGTGCCCTCCTGGCCCATGACGCGATCGTCGGGCTCGAAGGTCAGGACCGATCCCTCTTCCTTCACGCGATCCCAGGTGAGATTGATCTTCTTCGCCGTGGGGTTGTCGAATACGGCGTTCATGAGCTCGTCGATGTCCTTGAAGTCGTACTCCTGCAAATCCATCTTCTCGAACAGCATCTTGAAGATGTCGAAGTCGCTCTTCGACTCGTACAGAGGCTCTGCGGACTTCGCGTTATGGAACACGTAGCGCGTGTCGTCGCCCGAGGCAGTTTCCGTTTCGAAGTAATGGCAGGCCGGCAAGACGATGTCGGCGTAGTTCGTGGTGCTGGTGGAGACCACGTCGGCCACCACCAAAAGCTCGACGTCTTCCAGGAACTTGCGCCAGCGCACGCCTCCCACCTGGGTGCCGAACAGGTTGTGGTCCCAGATGTAGAGGGTCTTGATGTTGATGTCCTTGTCGCCGTATTTTTTGGATTCCATGCAGTTGAGCAGGGCGGGCGAGTAGAACACCTGGCTGCCGGGCGCTCCCTTGGGGTTCGCGAGGCCGTAAGGCATCCATCCGATGGATATCTCGCCGCGGAACATGCCCTTCGCCGTGTTGCCGGGGTGGCCGTACTGGCCGGCGATCATGCACATGGAGAGGATGGACGAGAACGTTGCCATGCCGTTGGTGACGTGGTCGAGGCCAAGGCCTATGTTGACGGAGTTGTGGCCGTCTTGGACCAGGTGGGCAAGTTCCCTGATGGTTTCGACGGGAACGTCGCAGATCTCGGAAGCCTTCTCGGGGGTCCACTCGGACACGCGCTCAAGCAGCAGATCGTATGCCGTTCTCACCTCGATGCCCTCGATGGCGAACGTGCCGCGGATCACCGGGTTGGCAACTTCGCCCAGCGCGCCCAGGGATCCGTCCTCGGCGCGTACGACGCACTTGTCCTCGGGCGCGCCGACCGTGGCCTTGCCTATATCGCTCAGGCGGAGGTATTTGCCGTCCGCCTCCTTGACCAGGCACGGAGCTACGGTGTCCGACTTCAGGAAGTCTTCCTTGGCAAGGCCTTCGTTTACCAAGACATTGGCCATGGCCAAGGCAAGGGCGCCATCGGTGCCGGGGTGGATGGGGACGAACAGGTCGGCTTTCGAGGCTGCGTCGGATCGATGACGATCATCTTGGCGCCATGCTCGACCTTTGCGCGCAGGAAGTAATGAAACGTCTGGCTATCGCCTTCGGAAGGGTTGAATCCCCAGATGAATATATGCTTGGCGTTCTTGAGGTCGTTGCGACCGCCTCCGCCGGCCCCCTTGAACGAGCCTACGATCGGGGGAAACGATGCGTAGAAGACGCGGTCTTGGGCGGCATCGAGCAGCGTTGCGCCCATGGCGGAGCACAGGCGCTTTCCATGTTGGGAGTCGGGGGTGATGTTTCCGGAGCCGCACAGGAAGCCGTTGGCTCGAGGGCCGTGCTTCTCGGCGACCTCTTTCCATTTGTCGGAAATGGTGGTGATGGCCTCGTCCCAGCTGATCTGCTCCCATTTGCCCTCGCCGCGCTCGCCTACGCGCTTCATGGGATATTTCAGGCGGTCTTCAGCATAGACGCGCAGCGCATGGGTCAGCCCCTTGTTGCAAACGCGGGTTACGTCGGGGTCGCTTTGCTTTCTCCGGGACGTCTTGACGATTTTCCCGTCTCGGACGTGCACGTTCATCTGGCAGCCGGCGCCGCAGCCCCCTCGGCAGGTGCCGGGCTTGACGATGTCCTCGCTTGCGCCGGTCTTCTTCTCGTCGGCAACGGCGGGCTGGCTTTCGCACAAGCTCGATCCCAGGCCGGCCGCGATGACTGCCGCGGCAGAGCCCTTCAGAAAGCTCCTTCTCCCAATGGCAGCGCCCAGGATGGTTCCTTCGACATGCTTCATGCGTATGCTTCTCCTTCTTTCTTGAAGTCGCGGTTTTTCGCGGCGAGAACTTGCTGGAGGTTGCAGAGATGCGCAAAGCTTCGCGCGTGAGCTTCGCGGACTCCCCTCAAGCTGTCCTGCGCCTTGCTCCTCGTTAACGGGCGTGAGTATCTTAACGAGGATGCGACAGGGGCGAGCGTTCGCATTTTTTATACGCCGATTCGATTTGGCTTCGCAGGTGGGATGCTTTGCCTGCGAAGAGGTGCGTGAAGCTGTTGCCGGGAAGGGGGACACCCGGTATCATCAAGGCGAATGCTCGGATCGGGATGGTCGGGGGAGGGACGCCGTGAAGCTGGAGCATATCAGGGAGTTCGTCGCATCGGCTCGATGCGACAGCTTCCAAGAGGCCGCAGACGGGCTGTACGTCGCGCGTCCGACGTTGAGCAACCATATGAGGGGTCTTGAGCAGGAGCTGGGGTTCGCCCTGTTCGATCGCTCCGACAGCAACGAGCTCACCGAGACGGGGATGGTGTTCCTTGACGGCATGGAACGGGCGCTGGAGGTAATCGACTCGGGCTTGGAGCGGTGCCATGCGCTTGCGGACCTGCGTGAGGAGCAGGACCCGGTGGTGAACATATCGCTGCGCTGCTCGGTCTTCGAACTGCGCGCTATGCTTGAGAAGAGCTGTCCGTGTCGTTACGCCTTTGCGAGCTACGACAACAAGAGGCCGATGCTGTACCCGTTCACGCAAGAGGGCGCCGATGTCATGGTCATGTACGATCTTGACCTGCTGCCGTCTTTGCGGGCGGAGGCCGCGGGCATGGGTTTGCGCTACGAACGGTACGGGCACGAGCCATGTGCCATCGCGATGAGGAAGGACCACCCGCTCGCGCAGGGCCCCCTGACGCGCGAACGCCTGCGCGGCGTAGAGATAGCCCAGCTCGACGTCATAGAGTCGGAGAGCTGGAAGCGCATCATCGTTCATATGTTGGGCGATGGCATGGACTTGAGGTTCCATCTCATCCCCATGGACAACCTCCTGAGCTTCTGGACCGTCGACTTGGGAGATTCGATCTTCATCTCCATCAAATCGATGCTCTCGCAGTATTTCGCCCGTCGGGAAGGCTACGTGATCAGGGACCTGGTCGACGATGCTCCTTTGCTGATGCCGCGAAGCCTGGTGTACCGGCCAATCTCCGAGCGACCTTGCATAGTGCCGGTCCTCGAGGCGTTTCGCGAGCATCTTTCCCGGGGCGGGCTATGAGGCGGGCGCGGGACGTGCGCAGCGGGCGTTCGAGGTTCGGAAGGGAGGGGCTTCGATGAAAATCGAGCTTTTGAGGGAGTTCGTGGCGCTTGCCCACTACGGCAGCTTCCGGGCGGCATCCGAGAAGCTGTTCGTCTCCCAACCCACGTTGAGCAACCATATCAAGGCGCTTGAGCAAGAGCTCGGCTTCGAGCTGTTCGACCGCTCGCGCGACAACGAGCTGACCGACGAGGGCGCGCTTCTCCTCGATGCGGCCCAGTCGGCCCTGCTGATCATCGATTCCACGCTGGAGGAGTGCCGCAAGAGGTCAGAGGGATAGCCGCGCGTACCTGCACAGCCTCTCTTCATTTGCTATCATGGGACGATACGTTTGCATCGATCGTCAAAGGAAGTCCCATGTCGCTTTCCATCGGTATCGTCGGCCTGCCGAACGTCGGCAAGTCCACGCTGTTCACGGCCCTCACGAACAAGGGCGGCCTTGCGGCCAACTACCCGTTCGCCACCATCGAGCCCAACGTGGGCGTGGTGCCCGTGCCCGACGCGCGCCTGGACGCGCTGGCGAACATCGACCATCCCACGCGCATCGTGCCCGCCACCATCGAGTTCGTGGACATCGCGGGCCTCGTGGCCGGCGCCAGCCAGGGCGAGGGCCTGGGCAACCAGTTCCTCGCGAACATCCGCGAGACGGACGCCATCTGCGAAGTCGTGCGTTTCTTCGGTGACCCCGACGTGGTGCACGTGGCGGGCCGGGTGGACCCGAGCAGCGACGTGGACACCATCAAGACCGAGCTCATGCTGGCCGACATGGCCACCATCGAGAAGGCCCTGCCGCGCTTGGAAAAAGAGGCGAAGCGCGACAAGGACGGCGCCAAGAAGGTCGAGGTGGCGAAGAAGGTGCTCGCGGGCCTGGACGAGGGGCACCGCGCCCGCACGTTGGGGCTGGACGAGGACGAGCAGGCTGCCATTTACGATCTGCACCTGCTGACGATGAAGCCCATGCTGTACATCGCCAACGTGGACGAGGACCAGTTGGACGCCGATCTGCCCGAGATCGACGGCTGCCGCCCCGTGCCCATCAGCGCGAAGGTGGAGGCCGACCTGGCCGAGCTCGATCCTGCCGAGGCGAAGGAGTACCTGGGGGCCATGGGTCTCGAAGAGAGCGGCCTGGCGCGCCTGGTGCGCGAGGCGTATAAACTTCTGGGGCTGCAGTCGTACTTCACCACCGGCGAACAGGAAACGCGCGCTTGGACCATCCCCGTCGGTGCGAAGGCTCCGCAGGCGGCGGGCGTCATCCACACCGATTTCGAGCGCGGCTTCATCAAGGCGGAGACGGCCTCGTACGAAGACTACGTGGGGCTGGGCGGCGAGAAGGGCTGCCGCGATGCCGGCAAGCTTCGTCAGGAAGGCAAGGAGTACGTCGTCCAGGACGGCGACGTCATGCACTTCAAGTTCAACGTGTAAGGAATTCGTCCCGAACCCCCTTTGAACAGGGGGTTCGGTTTTTAACGGAAACGTCTAATGCATGCCGGGGTATACGGCTCCGGTGGCGGGCGCGGGCGCGTCGGCGTCGTCGGACGGGATCACGCCGAACTCGGCCAGCAGCCCGTAGAGGTCGGTGCCCTTGAGCTTCTCGATTCCCTCGTGCAGGGCGAGCTTTTCGAGGGGATTCATCTCCATGTCGGTGATGGGCTTGCCGTCCCTGATCAGCGTGGTGGCGTTCAGCAAATCGCGGATGTCGAACGCGCTGCCCCATACTTCGGGCACGCCGCGGTCGACGTTGCACAGCGTGTAGACGGCTTCCATGCCGGTGCGCATGGAATACTCGGTGGTGAAAATGGTGTCGCGCGGCGTTTCCGCGAATTGGCCGATGAACGCGAAGTTCACCGCGCCTTCGGGCACGACGTCGGGTCGGTCGCCTGCGGCGCGCGGCATGAAGAATGCCGTGATGTAGGGCATCATGCACGGAACCGTGTTGGCGCTGTTCTCGGCGAGCTCCTCGATCTGCGATTCGGGAACGCCCAGGTGGTACAGCCACTCCATGCATATTTCCTTGCCGGTGCATTCGCGCAGGGTTTTCTTCACGTAGTTGCCGGGCACATCGGTGAACAGGCCGTATATCCAGCCGCACAGCTGATCGCCGGGCTGGGCTCTGAACTGGGGTTGCCTGTTGAACGTCCAACTTAAAAGCCAGTTCGAATCTTTTACGGTAACGATGCCGCCGGTTACGACGCCGCCCGAGAACGGATCGCGACGGCAAATGCTCTCGATATAGGGAACGATCTTCTCATCGAGCGTCGTGACGGTGGCGCTCATCCAGTTGGACTTCTCCGGATCGCCGATGAATTTTTCCGGATTCCCGAATGCGGAATCCTGCCGTGCGATACGTCGCCACAGGTCGAATCCGGTTCCTTTTTCCAGCACGGCGTTGAACTGGGCCGGCTCGTCTTGCGATCCGAAGGACGAATTGGCGACGCAGCTGCCGTTGGTGATGAACAGCAGGTCGTCGTCGGTGAGGTGAAACGTCTTGTCGGCCCCTTCGCATATCGTCTGCACCTCGGTGGCTACTTTGCGCTCCGGGGTGCTGGAGAACGTGATGTCGACGACCTCGGTGTTCAGATGGATCTGCACGCCCTGGCCTTTCAGGTAGTTCACCATGGGCAGGATGAGGGATTCGAACTGGTTGTACCGGGTGAAGCGCAGTGCGCTGAAGTCGGGGAGCCCGCCGACGTGGTGGACGAAACGCTGGATGTAGCGCTTCATCTCGAGCGCGCTGTGCCAGCTCTCGAAGGCGAACATGGTGCGCCAGTACAGCCAGAAGTTGGAATCGAGCACATCGTCGGAAAAATAGTCGGTTATGGGCTTGTCGTCGAGTTGCTCTTCGGGGGTGAAGAACAGGTTCATGATCTCCATGCACGCCTTGTCGGACAGGTTGAATGTATTGTCGAGGCCGGCGTCTTCACCCCGGTTGACCGTTGCGCGGCACAGGGAATAATTGGGATCGCGCTTGTTCAATTGATAGTAGTAATCGAGGATGCTCATGTTCTCGTCCTCGATGGAGGGGATGGATCGGAACAGGTCCCACATCACTTCGAAGTGGTTGTCCATCTCGCGACCGCCGCGCATAGTGAAGCCGAGCTGGGGATACTCCCACCCGTCGCAGGCGCCGCCCGGTTCGGCGTCGCGTTCGAACAGGTGCACGCGCGAGCCGTCCATCTGAGCATCCCTGATCAGGTAGCACGCGGCCGACAAGCCCGCCAGCCCGGTGCCGACGATGTAGGCCGATTTGTCCTCGATGCCCTCCGGCTTTGCCGGGCGGGCGAATGCTTCGTAGTTTCCGCTGGAATAGTACACAGGCTCTCCAATCTCTCGACGTAGGGGTACGGCCCCCATTGTGATGCGGGGCGTCCGAGGGCGAAGAGGGCGTACCGACCTGATGCGGCTTCGTTTGGAAGGGGTAACGTGGGGGTTCGGGTTGTCGCATGCCGCGGTGTCGAAGAACCCAGAACGGCTTGCATTGCGTTCGGCGTCGGCTTCGTAGCTTTGTTGCCGCTCGAACGATTGCGGCCGGCTTGTTTTCCGTTTGTGTATACTGATCACGAACAATGCGCTGAAGCGTGTCGGATGGTTCGAGCGGCCGCGCGTGTCGAGCGCGATCGGGTGAGCATGGTCGGGGAGCGAGGATTATCTATGGACGAGATCGGGAAGCTGGGCTTCGGGTTCATGAGGCTGCCCGTCGTCGAGGGCGACGGCGGCAAGGAGATCGACATCGAGCAGGTCAAGCATATGGTAGACCTGTTCATGGACGCGGGCTTCACCTATTTCGACACGGCGCGCGGCTACCATAACGGCCGGTCGGAGGCGGCGCTGCGCGAGGCCGTCGTCGAGCGCTATCCGCGCGAATCGTTCCAGGTTGCCACGAAGCTGCCGGCGTGGCTGGCGAAAAACGCCGATCATGCGCGCGCCATGTTCGACAAGTCGCTGCGCGAGACGGGGGCGGGTTATTTCGACTTCTTCTTGCTGCATAACCTGGGCGAGGAGCGCACGCGCCTGTTCGACGACTTCGGCCTGTGGGACTTCCTGCACGAGAAGAAGGAGGCGGGTCTGATCCGCAACCTGGGCTTCTCCATCCACGACAAGGCTGCCGTGTTGGAAGAGGTGCTGGAGGCGCATCCCGAGGTGGACTTCGTGCAGCTGCAGATCAATTACGCCGACTGGGAGAGCGAAACCGTCGAATCGCGCAAGTGCTACGAGGCTGCGCGCGCCCACGGGCTGCCTGTCGTGGTGATGGAGCCCGTTAAGGGCGGCTCGCTCGTGCATCTGCCCGAGGAGGCGGCGGACGTGCTGCGCGCCGTGAATCCGGACGAGTCGCTGCCCTCGTGGGCGCTGCGGTTCGCCGCGTCGCTGCCGGGCGTGCTCACCGTGCTGTCGGGTATGTCCACACCCGATCAGGTGCGCGATAACACGCAGATCATGCGTTCGTTCCATCCGCTGGCGCACGAGGAGGACGAGGCGCTGGCGCGCGTGCGGGCCATCCTCGACGGCGTGCCTACCGTGCCGTGTACCGACTGCCGCTACTGTTTGAAGAACTGCCCGAAGGGCGTGCGCATCCCGGCGGCCCTCGCGTCGCTCAACATCCTAGAGCTGTTCCACGACATGCACCGGGCGCAGGAGAACTACGATTGGAACGCGTCGAGCGGCCCCGCGTCCACGTGCGTCGGGTGCGGCGCGTGCGAAAGCGTGTGCCCGCAGCATATCGAGATCGTGAAGGAGCTGGGTCGCGCCGCCGAGCTGTTCGAGAAGAAGCCGGCATGACGCTGACGGGTTCCGGCCAGGACGTGGGCGTCGAGGCGCTCGACGCGTTTTTCGCGCGCACGCCGCGCTTGGCCGTGGCGTTCTCGGGCGGGTGCGACTCTTCGTTCCTGCTGGCCGCCGCGTTGCGCGCCGGATGCGACGTGAGAGCGTACGGCGTGCGTACGGCGTTCCAGCCCGCCTTCGAGATCGAGGACGCGCAGCGCCTCGCCGCCGAGCTGGGGGCGGACTTCGAGCTGGTCGACGCCGACGTGCTGGCGCAGGGCGAGATCTGCGCGAACGGGCCCGATAGGTGCTACCGCTGCAAGACGTTCATCTTCTCCACCATCCTCGCGCGCATGGCCGAGGACGGCTTCGAGGTGCTGGCCGACGGCACGAACGTCACGGACGATCCGGCGAACCGCCCCGGCTTCCAGGCGCTCGCCGAGCTGGGCGTGGTGTCGCCGCTGCGTCGCGCGGGCATGACGAAAGACGACGTGCGCGCCGCGTCGCGCGAGCTGGGCTTGTTCACGGCCGACAAGCCCAGCTTCTCGTGCATCGCCGTGCACGTGGGAGAGGGGCGGCCGATCACGGCGGCGGCGCTCGCTGAGACGGCCGAGCGCCTGGGCGTGGCCGACGGGAGGCGCCCGTGAGCGCGGGTCGGCCTGCCGGGCGCTTCGTCCTCGAGACCGAGCGGCTGCTGCTTCGCGAGATGGGCCAGAGCGACCTCGCCGCGCTTTGCGCTATCCTTCAGGATGACGAGACCATGTACGCCTACGAGGGCGCGCTGTCAGACGACGAGGCGCAGGCATGGCTTGATCGCCAGATGGAGCGCTATGCGCGCGACGGCTTCGGATTGTGGGCGGTCGTGCTCAAGGAAACGGGCGCCATGATCGGTCAATGTGGGCTCACCTATCAGGATGCAGACGGCGTGCGCGTCGTGGAAGTGGGCTACCTGTTTCGGCGGTCGTTTTGGCATCGCGGGTACGCGACGGAGGCGGCGCGGGTGTGTCGAGATTATGCGTTCGACCAGGTGGGCGTCGATACAGTGTATTCCATTATTCGCGACACGAACATCCCCTCTCAAAAGGTGGCGCTCCGCAACGGTATGAAGCCGGAGGGTTCGTTTGTGAAGCGCTATCGTGACGTGGACATGCCGCATATCGTTTATGCCGTTTCGCGCGCGGTTCGCGACGGCGTATACTGAGAGATGCGCGACGCGCCGCTTCGGCGAGCGCGGCGGCGCCTTTGCCCCAACCGAAAGGAACGCCATGACCTCCTACGTTTTCACCCATGCGACCGTGCTCGACGGCACCGAGGGCATGGAGCCGCAGCCCAACATGACCGTCGTGGTGAACGAGGGCGTCATCGAGAAGGTGGGCCCCGCCGCCTCTACCGTGGGGCCGTTGGGCGCGCGCGAGATCGATCTGGCGGGAGCGTATCTGGCGCCGGGCCTGGTGAACCTGCACGTGCACCTGTGCGGCTCGGGCAAGCCCACGAGCGCCGGCGCCGCAGGCGACCTCATCGACAAGGTGGTGGGTAACCCGCTGGGCAGGTGGTACCTGCGCCGCACGATCAGGGCGCACGCGCAGCAGCAGCTGGCCAGCGGCGTGACCACGGTGCGCTCGGTGGGCGATCCTGGGTTCGCCGACGTGGACGTGCGCGATGCCATCAACGCGGGGAAGCATCCGGGTCCGCGGCTGGTCACGTCCGGTGTGGGGGTCACGGTGCCCGGCGGCCACGGGGCGGGTTTGTTCGCGCATGTCGCGTCCACGCCGGAAGAGGCGCGCGCCATCGTGCGCGACTGCTTCTCGCACAAGTGCGACCTGGTGAAGCTGTTCGTCACGGGAGGCGTGTTCGACGCCGAGGTGGAGGGCGAGCCGGGCGTGCTGCGCATGTCGCCCGAGGTCGCGCAGGCGGCTTGCGACGAGGCACGCAAGCTGGGCCTGCGCACCGCCGCGCACATCGAAAGCGCCGAGGGCGTGCGCGTGGGCCTCGAGGCCGGCGTGGACACCATCGAGCACGGCGCCCCGCTGGACGACGAGCTGATCGCGCTGTTCAAGCGCAACGGAGCCGGGCGCGCCTCGTCGCTGACCTGCACCGTCTCGCCCGCGCTTCCGTTCGTGGAGCTCGATCCCGCCAAAACGCATTCCACCGAGGTGCAGAAGGTGAACGGCCGCATCGTGTTCGAGGGCATCGTGCAGGCGGCGAAGCAGGCGCTGGCGGCGGGGATCCCCGTAGGTTTGGGAACCGATTCGTCGTGCCCCTACATCACCCAGTACGACATGTGGCGCGAGGTGGTGTACTTCGAGCGCATCGTGGGCGCGTCGCGTCAGATGGCGCTGCATACGGCCACGCTGGGCAACGCGCGCATCCTGGGGCTGGGCGACGAGACGGGCTCCGTCGAGGCGGGCAAGGCGGCCGACCTCATCGTGCTCGACCGCAACCCCCTGGAGAACCTGGAGGCGCTTCGCGACGTGCGCATGGTCATGGCTCGCGGCGTGCTGGACGAGCATCCTCGCGTGAAGCGCCTTGCCGAACTGGACGCCGAGCTCGACGGCTTCCTGCCGGGTAACCAAAAGCATTGACTCTTGTCACGTGACGCGTTACAATTCTGCCATGATTAAAACGTTTGCCGATAAAGACACGGAGCGGCTGTTCACCGACGGTTCGTGCAAGCGCATTTCGTCGGACGTGGCTGCGCGCACGGCGCGCAAGCTCGATATGATCGATGCGGCGCTCACGCTTGAAGACTTGCGGGTTCCGCCCGGTAACAGGCTGCATGCCCTCAAAGGAGATCGGGCGGGAATGCACGCGATTTCGGTGAACGACCAGTGGCGGCTTTGCTTTCGCTTCGAGGGCCAGCATGCGTACGATGTCGCGTTGTGCGACTACCATTGAGGCAGGTGGGAAGATGGAGCAGCATATGATATTGATGGCGCGCAAGCCCACGCATCCGGGCGAGGTCCTGCGCGAAGAGTTCATGCCCGATTACGGGTTGACGGTTGCATCGCTTGCGAAGCGTTTGGGTGTGTCGCGCCAGTCGGTGAACGAAGTGGTGCGCGAGCGGCGCGCGGTGAGCACCGAGATGGCGATGCGGCTTAGCCGCCTGTTCGGCACGTCGGCCGAGTATTGGCTCAACCTGCAGCGCAACGTGGATCTGTGGGAGTCGCTCGACTTGCACCGCGAAGAACTCGACGCCATAGAAGCTTTGATCGCGTAGCTCAGTACCGGTTGCATGACCCGTGCGCTCCCTCTTGGCGGGCGAGGTCGGCGAGGAGGGTTTCGAAGCCTTGCTGCTGGTCGGTGAGCTCGCAGCTTGCCAGCAGGTCGCGGGCGCTTTCGAGGGTGGCGGCGCCGGCATGGGGCGAGCGGTGCAGCGCCATGCCGCACTCGATGACGGCGGCGGCGAACGTCCAATCTCCGTTCGGATCGTCGGTGCAGCTCTCATCGTCGACCACCAGCGCCTGCTCCACCGCTTCGACGGTTCCCGCAGGGCGGTAGCGCATCGTGCACGTCAGCCATTCTCCGCCGTTCGCTTCGGAGCGGCGACCGTCCTGCCGGTCGTCGGCATCGCTTCCGTATTTCGATGCGGACGCGCCCACCTCGAACGCCGATCCTGCGGGGACGATCTCGTACGCCACGGTGAACGCATGGCCCGCGCCCACCTCGCCCGCATCGTCGCGGAACTCCTCGTCGGCGAGCGCGCGGTTCTCGTAGCCGATCAGCCGATAGCCCTTCACCCGGTCAGGATTGAATTCCACCTGGATCTTCACATCGTCGGCAAGCGGCACGAGGTTCGCACGGAGGTTCCGGCCGAGCACCCGTCGGGCTTCTTCGGCGCAGTCGATGTAGTGGTAGGCGCCGTTGCCGTGGTCGGCCAGCGTCTCCATCTTGTTGTCCTTGTAGTTGCCCGAGCCGAATCCCAGCACCGAGAGGTACACGCCGGTCTCGCGCTTCTGCTCGACGAAGTCGTGCAGCTCGCTCTCGGACGAGATGCCCACGTTGAGGTCGCCGTCCGACGCCATGACGACGCGGTTCACACCGCCTTCGATGAACGACGATTCCGCCAGGCGGTACGCCTGCTCCAAACCGGCTTCCCCGTTCGTCGACCCTTCGGCGACGAGGCTGTCGACGGCGCGCATGATACGCCGCTTGTCGTCGCCCGGCACGCCTTCGAGCAGCACGCGCTCGCCGCTGGCGTAGGTTACGACGGACACGCGGTCGCGCTCCGTCAGCCCTTCGACGAGCGCGGCGAACGAGTCTTTGACCAGGGGGAGCTTGTCAGGGTCGTCCATCGACCCCGAGACGTCGATGAGGAATACGAGGTTGGCGCCCGTGGGCGAAGCGTCGCCGTCCTTCTCGGTGGCGAATCCCATGACCAGCAGCTTCGTCTGGTCGTTCCAAGGACAGTCGCTCATCTGGGCCGATACGCCGAACAAGTCGGAGCCAACGGGCTCCGGGTAGGCGTAGTCGAAGTAGTTGAGCAGCTCTTCGGTGCGTACGGCGCCGGCGGGCACGACGGCCGGCGCGTATCTCTGCGCCACCATGCGGCGCAGGTTGCAGTACGAGGCCGTGTCGACGTCGGCCGACAGCGTGGACAGCGGGCTGGTCGCAGGGGAGAGGAACCCCGGCTCGTCGAGTGCACGGTATTCCTCGGTGCCGCCGGGAGAGGGCGAGGGAACGTACGGATAGGGAGGAGGGCATGTGGAGGCCGTCTCGGACAGCGCGGAACCGATGGCCATGATCTCCGATTCGCTTGCAGCCGATCCTAGCTGGTCGCCCGCCTGACCGTCGGGGCTGCATCCGGCAAGCGATGCGCCGGCGATCAGGACGGCGAAGGCGATGGAGCCCGCGGCGAGCCTGCCGCGGCTGCGGTTGGAAGCGTGCATGATGTTCTCCGTTCGTCGGGCTTACGCGGGGTCGGCCAGGTACGTGACGCCGTTTTCGTCGTATCGGATGGCGTAAGGGTGGGCCGGGTCGCTCGTCGCGAACACCGTGCACGGCGAGGATGACGTTTCGTCGGGGCCGGTGGCGACGGCGCGCTCCAATTCTTCTCCGACGGTTTCGGGGCTGGCAGGCAGGGGGCCGTCGTCGCCGAGGGCGACGCGCAGAAGCTCGCCCGAGGAGAGCGTGACGAACGGATAGCGCGCATCGCCGTCGGACGGCGCGGCTCCCGATTCGCTTTGCGATTCGTCGGAAGCGGCCGGGGCAGCGGATTTAAGCTCGTCGTTGATGCTGGTCAGCGCCGCCATGCCGCTGGAGCTTGGGGGTTGCGGCAAGGAGGAGGCGTAGGTGAACACGCCGATGCCCGCAGCAAGCGCGAGGCAGGCGGCGAGGGGAACCAGCGCGCGGCGAGCCGTCCGGCGCTTCGGAGCGCGCCGCTCGCTTGCGGCCAGCAGCTCCGCCAGCATGCGCCGCCGGGCCTCTTCGTCGGGGCCCATGCTCTCGTAGGCGTCCGCCAGACGCTTCTCAAGCGATTCTTCCGCGTGGAAACGGTTATCGTCCATGTCGCTCACCTCCCAACATCGTCTTCAAAAGCGCTCGCGCCTCGCTCAGGTGGCTGCGCACGGTCGAGGCGGGCACGCCGGTCAAGGCCGCTATCTCGGCCGTGCGATACCCCTCGTAATAGAACAGGTACACGCAGGTCTTGTACTTCTCCGGCAAGGCCAGCACCGCATCCAGCGTCTCGTCCCGCTGCGCGCGCCTCTCGTCCGCGATGTCTTCGGGAAGGACGGCCTGCCGCGTGCGGTGCGCGCTCTTCAGCACGTCGCGGCAATGGTTCTGGGCGCATACGATGAGCCATGCCTTCTCGTGCTCCGCGTCGTTGAACCGGCGCGGGCGGGCGATCAGCTTCATGAACACGCTCTGCGTCGCGTCCTCCGCGTCGGCCGCGCTGCCCAGAAACGAGTAGCACAGCCTATACACCGTCGCGGCGTGGCGGTTGAACAGTGCGGCTATGTCGACGTTGTTCTGCAGCGGTTTTCCCTTTCTGACTGCAACACGATCGAACGGCGGGTTTTGTCGGAGAAATTTGGAGAATATTGTAGCGGAAGGCGATGTTTCGCTCCGCAAGCCTGCGAAACCTTGCGCGCAGCCCGCGCGGATCTTGCGCGATTCCAGCGCGGATCGAACGCGGATATCACGCGCGGCACACGTCGATCCAGCGCGGATCACACGCGGATCACGCGTGGATCCAGCGCGAATCTAACGTCAAAAATATTGTTTGATCTGGGGAAACTTTTACTTCACAGAAGGCGTGCGAGGCACTAGAATCATGGCTGTCAGCAGTGTTCGTTTCCGGCGGGTGGCGCCTTCGAGAGGGGGTGATTGCCCAATGGATAGTTTCAATCTGATCGCAGGACTATGTTCCATCCTGTCATTCTTCATGGCAGCCTACGACTGGGCGCGACGAAAGCGGAAGGCGTCGAGGAAACAGAAAGGACGGCGGGAGTCCTAGTCCCTAACCGTCCCTGAAACATACCGGCGTCACCCGTCCGGAGCTCACGATCCACGGGCACCGCTGACACCCTGCATTATACATGCTTCCCGCCGTCGCGCAAGACGTGTTCGCGGAACAATGCAGTATCATGGGAATACGAGAGCAAGCCGGAAACGGGCGGGGAGGAAGCAGCAGTGACGGATCTATCGCAGGCGCGCCAGGCGCTGAAGCAGCACTTCGGCTACGAGGCCTTTCGGCCGGGGCAGGAGGGCGTCGTCGAGGCGATCCTCGGCTGTCGCGACGCGCTGGCGGTCATGCCCACGGGCGCGGGCAAGTCGGTGTGCTACCAGGTACCCGGCGTGGTTATGGACGGTTTGGCGCTGGTAGTGAGCCCGCTCGTGTCGCTGATGGGCGACCAGGTGCGCGCGCTTCTGGACGCCGGCATACGCGGCGCCTACCTCAATTCCACGCTCACGCCCGGGCAGCAGTCCACCGTGCTGCGCCGCGCGCTGGACGGCGCCTACCAGATCATGTATGTGGCGCCGGAGCGGCTGGCCGATCCGCGGTTCCTCGAATTCGCGCAAAGGGCGGCCATCCCGCTCGTCGCCGTGGACGAGGCGCACTGCGTGTCCCAGTGGGGCCAGGATTTCCGCCCGTCGTATCTGACCATCGGCGATTTCATCGCGCAGCTGCCGAGCCGTCCCGTCGTGGCGGCGTTCACGGCCACGGCCACCGCGCGCGTGCGCGCCGACATCGTGCGCCTGCTCGACCTGCGCGACCCCTACGAGGTGGTCACGGGCTTCGACCGCCCGAACCTGTACTTCGGCGTGGAGCGGCTCGATCCGAAGCGCAAGATCGCGCGCATCGCCGGCTACGCGTTGGAGCATGCGGGCGACAGCGGCATCGTGTACTGCTCCACCCGCAAGGACACCGACAAGGTGCACGCCGCGCTGCTGGAGGCGGGCATCCGCGCCGCGCGCTACCATGCGGGCATGTCGGCGGCTGATCGCGCCGAGAGCCAGCGTGCGTTCATCGCCGACGACGCGCCGGTGATGGTGGCCACCAACGCGTTCGGCATGGGCATCGACAAGTCGAACGTGCGCTACGTGATCCACCACAACATGCCCGGCAGCATCGAGGCGTACTACCAGGAGGCAGGACGCGCCGGCCGCGACGGCGAGCCGTCCACGTGCCTTCTGTACTGGAGCGACGGCGACGTGTCCACCTGCCGCTTCTTCATCGAGCAGGAATCGGGCAACGAGGAGCTCACGCCCGAGGAGGCCGACGCCGTGCGCGCGTCGCGCCGCCGCCTGCTGGCGGCGATGACCGGCTACTGCCACACCACCGGCTGTCTGCGCTGCTACATCCTGGAATACTTCGGGGAGCAGCAGGTTCCGTCGGCTTGCCAGCCGACGGAACGAGCCGACGCTGCGGAGGCTTCTGGCACCGAATCTTGCGGCTCCAAGTCCTTCTCACGGCCCGAAGGCCGCCACCTCGGACTTTCACCGCAATCTTCGGCGCCAGAAGCCTCCTCGCTGACGTTGCGAACGACCGGCGACAGAGGTTTTTCCTGCGGCAACTGCTCGAACTGCGCGGGAGAGTTCGAGTCGATGGACGTCACCGACACCGCGCTCGCCGTCATGCGTTGCGTGCAGGAGCTGCGGGGTCGCTTCGGCAAGGGCATGGTGGTGGATGTGCTGCGCGGCTCGCAGAACGCGAAGCTGCTGGACATGCATCTGGACGAGGCCGCGTGCTACGACACGGTGAACGCTCCGGCTGCACAGGTGAAAGAAGTGATCGAGCTGCTGGCTGCAGGCGGCTACCTGCTGATTACCGAGGGGACGTACCCGGTGGTGGGTCTGGGGCCGCGTGCCCGCGAGGCTGCCGAAGAGGGTTTCAGCTTGTCGATGAAGCGCGTTCTGCGAAAGCCCGAGCGCACGCGTTCGGCTGCAGGCGGTTCGCACGTGTTCGGCTCGTCGGGAGCGCCCGCGAACGATGCCGACCCCGAGCTGTTCGAGCGTCTGCGCACGCTGCGCAAGCGCCTGGCCGACGAAGCGGGCAAGCCTCCCTACATCGTGTTCTCCGATGCGGCTCTGCGCGATATGTGCGCGAAAAGGCCTGCAACCGACGAGGAGTTCCTTGAGGTCAGCGGCGTGGGCGCTACGAAGCTCGCCCGTTACGGCGAAGCCTTCCTGTCCGAGATAGCCGAGTTCGAGCAGGGGCTTGCAAACGGGCGATGATCCGCCTCGCCGCTTCCGACCCGTGCGAAAATCCGCCCCGCCCTCGCTTGCCCTCTAAGCTCGCTCCTCATCATCTCGTTACGCGAGCGACATGCAACCGCCACGCGTGGCGCGCGGGGGCGCGCTATCATCGCTTCATCAAACAACAAGAAGGAGCGATGGGCCATGATCAAGGTCATCAAGCACGAGAACATGGGCAGAAGCGACCGAGGATGGCTGCACAGCCTGTTCCATTTCTCGTTCGCCGAGTACTACAAACCCGATAACATCAAGTTCGGCGCGCTGCGCGTGGTCAACGACGACCGGTTCGACCCGCACGGCGGGTTCGGCATGCATCCCCACGACAACATGGAGATCATCAGCTACGTCGTGGACGGCCAGCTCACGCACCGCGACAACCTGGGCAACGGGAGCCGCCTCGAGCGGGGCGACGTGCAGTACATGAGCGCAGGAAGCGGCATCATGCACAGCGAGTACAACGATACGAACGAACCGCTGCGTTTCCTGCAGATATGGATCTTGCCTGACGAGAAGAACGCGGAGCCGAACTATGGCGACCACCGCTTCGACTGGGAGGACCGCGTGGGGAAGTGGATGCCCGTCGCCTCGGGCGAGGAGGGTTTCGCGCCTATCCGGATCCATCAGGATATGAAGGTGCTCGTAGGCGTCATCGGCTCGGACGAGACGCTGTACTACGACCTCGACCCGGCGCGGCAAGCCTACCTCATCCAGATCGAGGGCGAAGGCATGGTGAACGGCAACGAGCTGGACGCGGGCGACGCGGCCGAGATCACCGCCACGCGCGAGGTGTCTGTTCGCGCGAAGACGCCGTCGCACTACATTATGTTCGACATGGCTGCTGACGAGGCGTAACGACTTTGGCATGCAGAAGGCCCGCGGCAACGCCGCGGGCCTTCGTTGCGCGTTTGCGCAGGAGGAAGGGCGATTTAGAGCTTCGGGGCCTCGGGCGCTTCGGGGGCTTCCGGTGCGGTCGGCGCGCCGGAGTCGCTGCGGGCGCCGTTGCCGTTGCTGACGCTCGCGCCGCCGCCGGAAAACGTGAGCGTCACGTCCCCGCTCATGGTGCGAGCGCTCACATGCCTCGACGCTGTGGCGCTGCCGGCCGGCGAGTGCACGTCTCCGCTGACCGAAGAGGCCTCGATGGCGTATTCGCCGTCCGAACCGGAGAACGAGGCGTTCACGCTGCCGCTCGCGGCATCGAACTTCGCGTCGGTGGCTGCCACGCCCGCCGCCAGGATGTCGCCGCTACCCATGCGGGCGTCGAGGGTCGCCGTGCTCACGCCTCGAAGCAGCTGTCCGCCGCTCGTCGTGTCCAGCTTCACGATCTCGGTCGCCTCGACGTCGGAGAATTCGATGTTGCCGCTCATCGTGGTTGCGCTCAGGTATGCGCACTGGACGCGCTGCACCTGCACGTTGCCGCTGGCGGCGTTCGTCACGATATCGTCCGCGGCGAGGCGGGAGAGCGAGATGTTGCCGCTCGCGGTTTTCGCCGTCACTGAGCCCAACCTGTCCAGATCTGCGGCATCCACATTGCCGCCCATGAGGTCGATGTCGAGCGTGCCCGTGTAGCTGCGCGGCACCTTCAGAACGGTAGAGTGGTCCTCGAACGATCCGATCATCATGATGCCGATGGCCGGCTCGCGCGAGCCTTCGACGGTGACGGTGCCGCCGTTGTCGCCCACGTCGAAGCTCTTGCGCTCGTTCGTCCAGTACGTCACCTCGATGGCGTCGCCGTCGGTCGGCTCGATGCGCACGTCCTCGCCCATGTCGCGCAGGACGATGGCGGTGTGGGGGCTTTCCGCCTCGGGGGCGAACGTCTTCGTGGAGGACGTCCAATTGCGGGATTCGGTCGAGAGGTTCTCGAAGTTGAACCCGGCCGCCGCGAACGCGCCGAACGATATGGCGCCTCCGCCGATGACGAGGATGGTTGCTATGACGAGCAACGTCTTTTTGCCGCTAGACATGAGCTGCTCCTTCCGGCGCGATCGGGCTGGCATCGTTGCGCTTCAGCTTGATGAACAGCCCCTTTACCCAGCGGGCGAACGAATGCGTGAGGTTGACGAGCCCCTTGCTGGCGGCCAGCACGCCGAACCAAGAGAACAATCCCAGGCCTGCACCGGCCAGGCCGCAGCCGAAGACCCAGATGCCCGAGAGCGGAAACCCCGTGGCCGCGCACCAGGCCAGGCCGAACACGCCGATGGGCGCGCATAGAAGCAGCATGGCCACGACGGCCCACAGCGCCACGACGACCGACCAAATGGCCAGGTAGATGGCCAACACCATGCAGGCGAACGCCAGCGCCAGCGTCACCCAGATGGGGGAGAGGATGGCAAGCAGCACGATGTTGAGCGTGCGGCTGCCGGTGTTCGCCTTCGCGATGGCCTTGGGAATGGGCGGCGTCTCGGCGACGATCTGAGCTGCGATGGCGTGCACCGATCCCAGCGCGGCCACGGCTTCCTGCTCGCTCATCCCGTCCTCGATGCGGTCGTCGATCATCTCGGCGTAGAACGCGATCGATTGTTCCACCTCGTAGGAGGGCAGCTTGCCGAGCGCATGCCTGAGCGCATCCAAAAACTCGGTCTTGTTCATCGGTTGGCACCTCGTTTCACATACTCGTAGACGTCCAATACGTCGTCCCAATCCTTCAAGAACTCGTCGAGGTACGTGACCCCGGCCGGCGTGATGCGATAGTACTTGCGCAGGCGCCCGTTGTGCTCGATGGCGTAAACCGTCAGCAGCCCCGCTGATTCCAAGCGTTTGAGCAGGGGGTACAGCGTCGATTCGGTCAAATGCAAACTCGAAGGCACGTCTTTGACGATCTGGTACCCGTACGAGTCCTGGCGGTTGATCGATGCGAGCACGCAAACATCGAGGAAACCTCGTTTCAATTGTGCATCCATCGCATACCTCCTTTCGCCTTATACTATATGACACATAGTATAAGGCGTCAACGGGTATTTGGAGATTCCGCGGGAAGGATGGCGGGGAAGGGGCTGCGCGGCTGCGACGGCTGCGACGGCTGCCGATGAGCTTCCGGGGCTGCGCGGTTGCGACGGTCGCCGAGCTGCGACGGCTGCCGGGGCTGTGCTGCTGCGACGGCTGCCGATGAGCTGCCGGGGCTGCGGGGACGCTCCGAGATGGGGAAGGGCCTGGTCGCGGAGCCTTCCCGCTCAGCCGAAGCGCGCGAGTGTCTCACGTGAAACATTTGTGCGGTTCTCCATCGAAGCCGAGGCGCGACGGCATCGGTCGCGAGAACCCGGGCGGGAGACGCCGATCGCGCGCTCGGCGCCGTTACGGTAGCGCGCGGCACGTCGACCGGCGCGCATGTTTCCGTGGTTCCATGTGCAGCAAAAACGAGCTTTTGGCACCCCTCGGTGCTCTTCGGCATTTTGCTCGTTGAAACTTTGCAGCAAAACCCCAGGTCGCGTTTCATCGAGCCTTGGGAATGCGGCATTCGACCTCGGTTCGGCGGTTTCCGGACGGGTCCGGCGTGCCAAAAGGGACCCCGGACGTTTTTCTGGACTGAATTTCGATGAGGAAAGAGGTCCGTGAATGGCTTACGGCAAAGAATACAAGGAGGAGGTCCTGAGCAGGTTCCACGCGAGCGGCATGTCGATGCGCGCGGCGTGCTCGAGCCTCGAGGGGTTCCCGTGCGCGGCGACGCTCTCGGCCTTCGCGCGCGAGGAGGGGGCCGGCCTCCTGCGCCCGCCCGCGCTCGCGGTGCCGGGCAGGTGCGAGGGCCGCCGGGCATGGGAGCCCTACCCCCTCGGGACGAAGCGGGAGGCGATGCGGCTCCTCGCGGGCGGCATGGAGCCGCGCTTCGTCGCCGGGCGCCTCGGGATCGCGAGCGCCGCCCCCGTCCGCCTGTGGGCCTCCAGGCTGGGGCGCCTCGACGGGCTCGACGGCCGGTCCCGTCCCGACGGCGAGCGCGAGCGCGGGGAAGCTGTTACGATGTTCGCGCGAGGGTCGTCCGTCTCCGAGATAGCCGGACGGATCGGCGCGGACAGGAGGACCGTGCGCCGCTGGCTGGACAAGGCCGGCGTCGAGCGGAAGCGCGCGACGAAGGGGAAGGGCGGCGAGGGCGTGGCGAAGGAAGAAGGCGGCGAGCGGGGCGAATGGTCCCGCGCATGGGGCGACCTCCCCGAAGGCGACCCCGTCGAGCGGGCGCGGCTGGCCGAGGTCAGGCTCGCGGAGGCGCTGGCGGTGTTGGACGTCCTAAAAGCACCAGGCCCGGGCTCTTTGAGCAATTCGGAGAAGCGCCGGGCGGGCGAGAGGGCGAGGGCGATGGCGGCGAGGGCGAGGGTCGATGACGTCCTGAGGGATTTCCGCATCGCCAGGAGCACGTACTTCTCGCAGGCGGCGATGGCGGCCAGGCCCGACAGGCACGCGGCCCTGCGGGCGCGCGTGCGCGCGGCCTTCGAGGGCTCGAAGGGCCGCTACGGGTCGCTGAGCGTGTGGGCGGCCCTGCGGCGGGGCGAGGGCGCGCCCGTGCGCGCCCGCGACCTCGCGCCCGGGGACATGGAGGCCCCCGTCGTCGTCTCCGAGAAGGTCGTGCGCCGGATCATGCGCGAGGAGGGGCTCGTCCCGGTCCAGGTCAAGGAGCGCCGGCGCCACAGCTCCTACGCGGGCGAGACCGACGAGCGCCCCGCGAACCTGCCGCTTCGAGAGGACGGGACGCACGGCTTCCGCGCCGACGCGCCGGGCAGGCTCGTCGTGACCGACGTGACCGAGTTCGACCTCGGCGGCCTCAAGGTCTACCTCTCCCCGATCATAGACTGCTTCGACGGCTGCCCGGTGGCGTGGCGGACGTCGACGCGCCCGGACGACGAGCTGACGGCGGGCTCGCTGGAGGACGCGCTCGGGCGCCTGGAGGAGGGCTGCGCCGTCCACACCGACGGCGGCGGCAACTACCGCTCCGCCAGATGGAAGGGCGTCTGCGAGGCCAACGGCCTCGTCAGGTCGATGTCGCGCAAGGCCAAGAGCCCCGACAACGCGAGGGCGGAGGGCTTCTTCGGGACGCTCAAGCAGGAGTTCTTCTACGCGAGGGACTGGAAGGGGACGACGAAGGGGAGCTTCGTGCGGGCCCTCGACGAGTACATCGTGTGGTATCGTGACGAGAAGATCAAGAGATCGCTCGGATGGAAGACGATAGCGGCCCATAGGGCGGCGCTCGCCGCAGCCGCGTAGGAGTCCAGAAAAACGTCCGTGCCCCCAAACCTCGTTTTTGCTGCACATCGCCTTGAAGAGACGCGCGAACCCGCCCGACGGCACGAAGCGTCGACCCGGCGCGGCGCGATCCGAGCCGCGTTCCTCAAGGCGCGCGGGCGTTGAGAAAAATCATGCGGGGCGGGAGCGCGGTGGGTTGGCAACGCCGAGGTTTGCTATTATAGACGGGTTATGTTCTCACCGGTGCCACCTTCGGTTTTCGAGCGATACGCGCGGAGCCGATGCGTGAAAACGAGAGAAGGAAAGCAGGCTCTATGACCCAACACCTCACCGAGCGCGACGTCCGCAGCATCGCGGAGTACGCGCGCATCGGGCTGGACGCCGACGAAGTCGTGCAGATGACGGTCGATCTCAACGCCATCATCGACAGCCTGAAGCCCATCACCGAATACGACCTCGACGGCGTGGAGCCTACGTTCCACCCCATCGGCGGCCTTTCAAACGTCATGCGCGAGGACGAAGAATCCTCCTCCTTCACGCAGGGAGAGGCGCTGGAGAACGCGCCGAAGCAGCAGGACGGCTGCTTTTTGATCCCCTCGATTCTGGGCGAAGGGGGCGATCGCTGATGGCTGCAACCGCACCCGTGTTCGCCGCAATGGGCGTGCGCGAGATCCGCGCGGGCCTCGCCTCCAAGGACTTCTCGGCGCGCGAGATCGCCGAGAGCTCGCTCGCCCGCGTGCGCGCGCTCGACGGCGCGACGCATGCGTTCCTCGAAACCACCGAGCAGCTGGCGCTTCAACAAGCGGCTGCGCTCGACGCCGCCGTCGCGGCCGGTACGCTGGACGCGTGCGGCCCGCTGGCCGGCGTGCCCGTGGCGTTCAAAGACAACATGAACCTGGAGGGCACGCACACCACGTGCTCGTCCGCGATGCTGGCGAACTACGTGTCGCCCTTCACGGCCACGTGCGTTCAGCGCACCATCGAAGCCGGCGGTATTCCGCTGGGCAAACTCAACATGGACGAGTTCGCGTTCGGCTCTTCCACGGAGACGAGCGCGTTCGGCTCCACTAGGAATCCGTGGGATCTCTCGCGCGTGCCCGGCGGCTCGTCGGGCGGCAGCGCCGCTGCCGTGGGCGCGGGGTTGGCCGCCATCACGCTGGGCAGCGACACGGGCGGCTCCATCCGCCAGCCGGGCAGCTTCTGCGGCGCTGTGGCCGTCAAGCCCACGTACGGCGTGGTCAGCCGCTACGGCGTGGTGGCCTTCGGCAGCTCGCTGGACCAGGTGGGCCCGTTCACGCGCTCGGTGGAGGATGCGGCTTTCGCGCTCAACGCCATCGCCGGCCGCGACGTGCTGGACTGCACGAGCCAGGACTTGGACGTCGACTTCACGGCGAACCTCGCCGAGGGGGTCAAGGGCATGCGCATCGGCGTGGTGCCCGCGTTCATGGAAGCCCAGGGTCTCACCGACGAGGTGAAGGCCAAGGTGGAGGAGGCCGTGGAGCATCTGCGCGCGCTCGGCGCCGACATCGTGGAGGTGGAGCTGCCCAACGCCCAGGCCGCTATGAGCGCCTACTACGTGCTGGGCCCCTGCGAGGCGTTCAGCAACCTCGCACGCTTCGACTCGGTGCGCTACGGCTACTGCGACTTGGGCCACAAGGACCTCGGCGGCCAGTACGAGGCCAGCCGCGCGAAGGGCTTCGGCCCCGAGGCGCGCCGCCGCATCATGCTGGGCAGCTACCTTCTGTCCGCAGGTGTGTACGACACCTACTACTACCCGGCGCAGCAGGTGCGCACGCTCATCACGCAGGACTATGCGCGCGCCTACGAGCAGGTGGATTGCATCGTCGCGCCCGTGTCGCCGCGCACGGCGTTCACGTTCGGCGAAGTGAGCGACCCCACCGACATGTACCTGTCGGACATGTTCACCATCTCCATCAATATCGCCGGCAACGGCGGCATGAGCCTGCCGGTGGGCCTCGGCGCCCAGACGCAGCTGCCCGTGGGCGTGCAGCTCATCTCGCCCCAGTTCAAGGACCAGAACATGCTGCGCGTGGCCGCCGCGCTGGAAACGGTGTACGGCCCCGCCCCCGTGGCCCCGGCCTTCGCCCCTGGCCAACCCTACCCCGAAGGATCGATGGCGGACATCCCCGACGCCGCCGACGCGACCCCAGGCGTCGACCTGCCGGGATTGCTGACGGAGGAGGGCGGCTTCGGCGTTGCCCACCAAGCGAGTTCCGCAGCGCAGCGAGGACTGTCTGAGCGACTGGGCAATGCCGAAGCTGCCCCGTTCCAGGTAGAAAAGGCAGGTGAGTAGCCATGCGGAAGCTCGAAGAGGTGCTCGAGGATTGGGAGGCCGTCATCGGCCTGGAGATCCATGCCGAGCTCACCACGCTCGACACCAAGATGTTCTGCGGCTGCAAGCTGGAGTTCGGCGCCGAGCCGAACACGCACACGTGCCCCGTGTGCCTGGGGATGCCGGGCGCGCTGCCCGTGCCGAACCGCGCGGCCATCGAGTCCATCGTGCTGGCGGGCCTGGCCACGAACTGCGACATCGAGAAGCACTCGATGTTCTACCGTAAAACGTACATGTACCCCGACATGTCGAAGAACTACCAGACCACGCAGGGCCCCGTGGCGTTCTGCATGCGCGGCCACCTCGACCTCGACGTGGACGGCGCGGCCGCCAAGGAGCGCATCGACCTGGACGGCCTCGACGTGGGCGAGAGCCGCGGCAACGTGACGCGCACCGAGACCGGCTACACCGCGCACGTGGGCATCACGCGCATACATATGGAGGAGGACGCGGGCAAGATGGTGCACATCGGCGGCGGCGAAGGCCGCATCGCCGGCGCCACGCACTCGCTGGTGGACTACAACCGCGCAGGCACCCCGCTCACCGAGCTGGTCACCGAGCCCGACCTGCGCACGCCCGAGGAGGCGCGCCTGTTCATGCAGAAGCTGCGCCAGATCTACCTGGCGCTGGGCATCTCCGACTGCTCGATGGAGGAGGGGAGCCTGCGCTGCGACGGAAACGTGAGCCTGCGCCGCCGCGGCGAGGCGGAGTTCGGCGTGAAGACCGAGCTCAAGAACATGAACAGCTTCAAGAACCTCCACGACGGCCTGGCCTACGAGATCTGCCGCCAGGCGGAAGTGCTCGAGGAGGGCGGCCAGATCTTCCAGGAAACGCGGCATTGGGACCCGTCGGCCAAGCGCACCATCGTGATGCGCGTGAAAGAGACGGCCGACGACTACCGCCTGTTCCCCGATCCGGATCTCGCGCCCTACGACCTTACGGACGAGTGGATCGATTCCGTGCGCGCGAAGCTGCCCGAGCTGCCCGACCAGAAGGCGGCCCGCTTCGAGGACGCGTTCGGCCTGAGCGCCTACGATGCGCGCCACTTGGTGGAGCATCGCGCCACGGCCGACTTCTTCGAGGCGTGCATGGAGCTGGCCGGCGCCGATGCGGCCAAGCTGGCGAAGCCGGTGGCGAACCTCGTCATCAACGACGTGACCGCCTACCTGAACGCGCACGAAGGCGTTCAGCTGGCCGACACGCCGCTTACCCCGGCGCGCGCGCTTGCGCTCGTGCGTCTCACCGCCGAGGACGCCATCTCGTCCAAGCAGGCCAAAGAGGTGTTCGCGGCCGTGCTCGACGAGGACAAGGATCCGGCCGCCATCGTGGAGGAGCGCGGCATGAAGCAGGTGTCCGACACGGGCGCCATCGAAGCCGTCGTCGACGCGGTGCTGGCCGCCAACCCCGACAAGGTGGCGCAGTACCAGGGCGGCAAGACCGGTCTCATCGGGTTCTTCGTGGGCCAGTGCATGAAGGAGATGCGCGGCCAGGGCAACCCGAAGCTCATCAACGAGCTTCTGGCGAAGAAGCTCGGGTAAGCATGCGCGCCGCCGCCTCGGGATAGGCGGCGGCGCGCTTCGTTCTCGTAAAGGGGAAGACCAATGGATTTCAATGAGATGCTCGTCGGCATCACCGGCGAGGTGAGCGGGTTTCTGTACACGTACATCCTGCTCGTCCTGCTCGTGTTCGTGGGCGTGTACTTCACGATCCGCACGAAAGGCGTGCAGATCCGCTTCATCAAGGACATGTTCACGCAGTTGACGGAGAAGAAGCACGTCAAGGGCGAGCGCTCCATCTCGTCGTTCCAGGCGCTCATGGTGTCTACGGCCTCGCGCGTGGGCACGGGCAACATCGCGGGCGTGGCCACGGCCATCGCCACGGGCGGCCCGGGCGCGGTGTTCTGGATGTGGCTCATGGCCATCGTGGGCGCGGCGTCGGCGTTCGTCGAGTCCACCCTCGCGCAGATCTGGAAGGTGCGCGGCAAGGAGGGCGAGTTCCGCGGCGGCCCGGCCTACTACATCGAGAAGGCGCTCGGCAAGCGTTGGCTGGGCATCCTGTTCGCCGTGCTGCTCATCCTGTGCTTCGCGTTCGGCTTCAACGGCCTGCAGGCCTTCAACGCCACCTCGGCGCTGGAATACTACATTCCCGACTACGCCACGAACGGCACGGCCATCGCCTGCGGCATCGTGCTGGCGGTGATGACCGCGTTCGTCATTTTCGGCGGCGCGAAGCGCATCAGCGTCATCACGTCCATCATCGTGCCCATCATGGCCATCGGCTACATCGCCATCGCGGTGTGGACCACCCTCTCCAACATCACGGAGCTGCCGGGCGTGTTCGCGATGGTGTTCGCCTCGGCCTTCGACGTGCAGGCCATCTTCGGCGGATTCGCGGGTTCGGTGGTCATGCTGGGCATCAAGCGCGGCCTGTACTCTAACGAGGCCGGCATGGGCTCGGCGCCGAATGCTGCGGCCACGGCGTCGGTGTCGCATCCCTGCAAGCAGGGTCTCGTGCAGAGCCTGTCCGTGTACATCGACACGCTGCTCATCTGCACGTGCTCGGCTATGATGGTGCTCGTGTTCTACGTGCAGGATCCGCAGGCGGCTTCCGCCCTTAACGGCATGCCGCTCGTGCAGATGGCCGTGAACAACTCGGTGGGCGAGTTCGGCATCCACTTCATCACGTTCGCCATCTTCGCCTTCGCGTTCTCCAGCCTCATCGGCAACTACTTCTACGCCGAGAGCAACCTGCGCTTCATCAAGGGCAACAGCAGGGCGCTCTTGTTCGTGTTCCGGATCGTGTGCCTGGGCATCATCTTCTACGGAGCGGTGAACAGCTTCGACCTCGCATGGAACCTTGCCGACATCTTCATGGGCTTCATGGCTATGGTGAACCTCGTGGCCATCATGCTTCTGGGGAAGTGGGCGCTCAAGGTGCTCGACGACTACACGGCGCAGCGCAAGGCGGGCAAGGACCCGGTGTTCGTGGCGGACACCATCGAGGGGCTGCCGCCCACCGAGTGCTGGCATGTGGAGGAGCTGAAGGAGTACGGCAAACCGCCGGTGAAGGAATATCTGGACGACCAGATAGAGGTAGAGTACGCGGGGCTGAACTGACGGCGGCGCGTGTTCTTCGTCGGGCGCGTGGGCGGTGGTCTGGCGTTCCGGTAACGGAATGCCAACGCCCAGCGCCCGGCACGCCAACGTGGTAGGATGGCAGGAAACGCGGAAGCGCGCGGCTGCGCGCTCGAGGGAAGGGAGCGGCATGGCTGACGAGAGTCGACGCGCGGGCGACTGGCAGCGCAAGGACCTGCGCCAGAACGCGAACGACCTGATGGAGGACCCCAACCCGAAGAAATGGCACCAGCAGACGTTCTGGATCGTGTTCTTCCTGCTCGTCTTTTGGCCGGTGGGCATCGTGCTGGTGTGGCGCAGCGGTTGGCACGTGGTGGCCAAGGTGCTCGCAAGCGTCTACGTGGTCGTGGCCGTGTACTTCTCCTACAACATGTTCCTGACCGTTCAGGCAATGCAGGCAGCCGGCATGGCGTAGCGTCGAATTCGTTTCGAGCGGGAGCCTGTTTGTTTTCGAAAACGGTCGGTTCTGCTGCGTAATCGGTTATCGGGGCAGTGTGGGCGCTTTTATAATGGGAATGAGTCCATCCCGGTGAAAGAGACTGCCATGCTGCCTGTCGAGACGTGCCCTTCAGAATCTGTGCGATCCGATCGATTGGAAGTGCTTGCGCGATACCGCGATGCGGTAGCTTCCCGCATGCGGGCGTGCGCCTTCCTGGCTGTGGCGGTCTTGCTGGCCGCCGCGCTGCTGCCCACCCTCTGCCCGCAGGCCGCCTGGGCCGAAGGGGGTGCGGTGCCGCAGGTGGTGGGCTCGTTCGACAAAGAATCCTATGCCGCTGGCGAGGGCGCCACGGTTACGTTTCGCGTGACGAACGACGGAACGGCTGCTTGGAGCGGCGCGCGCTTGGAGGTGCGGCTGCCGCAGGGAATGAAGTTGGCCGGCGAGGGCGCGTCGACCGTTGCCGAGCGGGAGACGCTGCCTGTTGGCGAGACGCTTGAGCTGCGGGTTCCCGTTGCATTCGAGGCAGGATTTTTCGGCACGGCGCTCGCGTCTACCGGCGATGGCACGCCGGGCGCGGCCTTGGCGCTCACGGCTCTGGCGGCCGCAATCCTCGTGCTTCTGGCCGCGGGCACGCTTTCGCGCGACCGCGTGCGCGCCCGCCGGTCCCGCTCCGGCATGTCCGTTCTTCTAGCGGCGGTGCTGGTTGCAGGTCTTGCGCCAGCGCTTCCTGCCAAGGCGTTCGGCGACGAGGGCGGCTCGCCCGAACCCACGGTGTTTTTGG
>ERZ826396.1274-NODE-1274-length-29317-cov-4.285421_pt1 | contig 29317 bp, 24 predicted proteins | sample MGYA00519926_ERZ826396 | MGnify/ENA primary metagenome ERZ826396 (study PRJEB31778, sample SAMEA3449230) | human gut metagenome | biome: human gut; feature: human-associated habitat; material: faeces | place: United Kingdom | collected 2010/2012 ... | reverse complement strand
GTTTAGAAAGCCTTATCAATGAATTTTTTGAAATTACAAGGTACAATTTGCAGCAGATAGAAATAGAAAAAAAACGGATCGACTTATGCTACATGCTTGTGCAGCTGACGGATGAATTCTACCCGCTGCTGCAGCAGCATGGAAACAGCACGGAACTGAATGTGGATGAAGGGATGACTGTATACGGCGACGCAGTGAAATTGGCGCGTGTATTTAACAATATCCTTAAAAATGCGATTGCATACAGTTACCCGAATTCAGTCATTAAGATTTGGGCGGAACAAAACGATGGGAACGTATCTATTTATTTTCAGAATAAAGGAAAGATGATCCCATCTCATAAATTGGACGCTATTTTTGAAAAGTTTTTCCGTTTGGACGAAGCGCGCACAACCAATACGGGGGGAGCGGGATTAGGACTTGCGATTGCAAAAGAAATCGTTATGCTGCATGGGGGTTCCATCACTGCGGCGAGCAAAAATGAAGAGACTACATTTTGCGTATCCCTTCCCGGACGGGATTAGGAAATGCACAATGTTTCCTTAGCCTTTTCTTAAGATTGAAACAACGAAATGTTAAAGTACCAAAAGCGCCTGTTCGGTAGAATGAATACCAAACAGGCGCTTTTTTAATACGCGAAAATACGCAGATAGGAGCAGATATGGAGAACATCAGAAGAAAGAATACATTGCGACGAAGGGGCAGAAGAAGAAAGAGAAAACGGAAGAAGAGGCAGCTGTTTCCGAAAATGGTGTTCCTGATGGCCGCGGTGACCGTCCTGTTCTGCTTCGGGGCAAAAAGGACAGCGTTCTTTTTTCGGGAGAATTCTGGAAGAGAGGCGCAGATCAGAACCAATGCGGGAAGCAGCATCACCGAAACAAAAGATGCCGGCTTTGCAGGCGGCGAACAGGAAATCAATATCGATTTGGAACATTTATACAGCCCCTATGCGATATTGATTGAAGCGGATTCGGGGAAAGTGCTTGCAGAACATAACAGTGAAGAAAAAATTTATCCCGCTTCACTGACCAAGATGATGACGGCCGTATTGGCAATTGAGAATACGGACGATTTAAGCCAGATGGTGACCCTTCCCTACGATATTTTCCCGGATTTATATGCGGAAAATGCTTCAATGGCGGGATTCTTGCCGGGGGAAGAGGCCTCCTTGGAAGAATTGCTGTATGGGATCCTGCTTCCGTCCGGGGCAGAATGCTGCATGGTTTTTGCAGACAGAATTGCGGGTTCAGAGGAAGCATTTGCGGCCAAAATGAATGAAAAAGCGGTGGAAATAGGAATGTGCCACACGCATTTCTGCAATGCAACTGGTCTGCATGATCCAGCCCATTATTCCACCGTAAAAGATCTTTCCATTCTGCTGCGGTACGCGCTGCAGTACGATTCGTTCCAGCAGGCATTTTCGAGCAGCCGCTACAGTACGCATCCAACTGAACAACATCCCGAAGGATTTACTTTTTACAGCACTATGTTTGAGCATATGGACAGCCGGGAAGTGGTTGGGGGAAAAATTATCGGCGGGAAAACCGGATATACAAAAGAGGCGCTTTTGTGTCTTGCAAGTCTTGCAGAAGTCAATGGAAAGGAATACATTCTTGTAACCGCAAAGGCGAACGGAACGCATCAGACCGAGCAATTCCATATTTTAGACGCAATCGATGTGTATAACCAAATTGGGAAGGCAAACAGTGGGAATGAAAAGGAGGCATAAGTAGTGGATAATTTTGACAGGAACGTACAGAAAACTTTCATGCGGGCAGCGGAAGGCATCGCCCCGCCTTTGCGTCTGGAACGGCAGATTCAGAAGGAACTGTTCGGGTATTGTCCGGAATTTGGGAAGAGGATAGCGATTCTTTTCGGCGGATGTTCGCCGGAATATGGCGTATCGCTTCAATCCGCATATTCGGTTATCACCCATCTTGACCGAAAAAAGTACACACCCGTTTTAATCGGAATATCAAAGGAAGGAGAATGGTTCCAATACAACGGAGAACTGGATAAAATTCCTGCCGATACATGGTGCAACGAGAGAGACTGTACCCAGGTAGTTGTATCTCAAAACAGAACCGTGCATGGCATGCTGGTTCTTGCGGGGAAAAGGACGAAAGAAATTCGTATAGATGCAGCGTTTCCGGTATTACACGGGAAAAATGGGGAAGATGGCACGGTACAGGGCTTGTTTGCGCTTGCAGGGATACCCGTTGTGGGATGCGGCATCCTTTCTTCTGCATTATGCATGGATAAGGAGAAAGCTCATAAGCTGGTTCAGGCGGCGGGCATTGGCGCTCCGCAGTCATTTGTGGCACAAAGAGGCATAGATGCGGAAACCGTGCGGATTCAGGCGGAGAAACTGAATTACCCGTTGTTTGTAAAGCCTGTAAGGGCAGGCTCTTCCTATGGAATTTCCAAAGTGATGGAGCCTGGTCAGCTGGAGGCAGCATTGCGGCTGGCATTTACATATGACAGTAGGGCGATCATTGAGGAATGCATTGCCGGATTTGAAGTGGGGTGTGCTGTTTTAGAAGGAGACAGCCTACTGATCGGAGAGGTAGATGAAATTGAACTGGAACAAGGCTTTTTCGATTTTACAGAAAAATATACGCTGAAAACATCTTCCATCCATGTCCCCGCACGGATTTCTGCCCAAAAGGCAGCGGAGATAAAAGAAACGGCTCAGAAGATATATCGAACGTTGGACTGTAGCGGCTTCGCAAGAGTTGATCTGTTTTTGGAGGATTCCGGAAGAATCGTATTTAATGAAGTGAATACGATTCCTGGTTTTACAACACACAGCCGGTTTCCCAACATGATGAAAGCCGCGCACATTTCCTTTGGGCAAATTCTTTCCACAGCGATAGACAAAGCGATAAAAAATGAGGGAAATATCTGAAGTTTGTGCTGCCTATTGCAGCAGCCAGGAAGGATGAGCGAAGAACGCGATCCCCTCATTGATTGAATGGGAGTTAGACTGAAAATGGAATTGTATCTTGTTTCAAAACCGTCCGGAAGTCTGGATTATTTTAGAATGGTTGCCGCACTGCTTGTGATTGCCATACATACGTCTCCCCTCGCATCCTGCAGCGCCCAGGCTGATTTTATATTGACGCGGATAATTGCCAGAGTCGCTGTCCCGTTTTTTCTGATGATAACAGGCCGCCTATTGCTTCCCCAATACATATTCGGAAAGTCGATGGACAATCGCCCGTTCGTCCGGTTTGTGCGAAAGACGCTGTGCCTATATGCAGCGGCGATTGGAATCTTCCTGCCTGTGAATTTATATGCGGGACAGCTTGCACAGACAGGGAGCGCTGCGTTGGCGCGGATGCTTTTGTTTGACGGGACGTTCTATCATCTGTGGTATCTTCCGGCTTCTGTTACAGGCGCATTGCTTATCTGGATATTAGGAAAGAAAATAGGATTTCGGGGACTGTTTGGCATTTGCCTGGCGCTGTATGGATTCGGATTGCTTGGGGACAGTTATTATGGTTTTATCCGTTCAATCCCTGTGTGCAATAAACTGTATGATGCGCTGTTTCATATTTTTTCTTATACAAGGAATGGGATTTTCTACGCACCTATTTTCCTTTTGATGGGTGCATGGTTCGGCCGCGCGAGCCAAAACAGAAAACGGATAAATGATATATGCGGCCTGCTTGTGTCCTTATTATTCATGATTTTGGAAGGATTGTCGCTTCATATTTGGGGAATTCCAAGGTATGACAGCATGTATCTTTTTCTGCTGCCATGTATGTTCTTCCTTTTTTCTGTCCTGCTGTCCGTGCTGAAGCGGCCTGTACCTGCATTGAGGGGCGTTACAACATGGATATACCTGCTTCATCCCTGGATGATTATCCTGGTGCGCGGCGCTGCGAAGATCACCCATTGCGAAAGGATTTTGATCAATAATCATTTGATTCATTTTATCGCCGTTTGCCTGCTGTCTGGTTTCTTGGCTGCTATGATCGGAACGCGCGTTGCTGTTCATAAACCACGGCCCCTTTTTAATGGAAGGGCGTGGATTGAACTGGATAAGAAAAGCCTCCGGCAGAATGTTGCTGTGCTGCAGAAGCTTCTGCCTCCCGGTTGCCGGCTTATGCCCGTTGTAAAGGCAAATGCGTATGGGCACGGAGCGGTTTTGATCGCAAAGGCATTGAATGAAATCGGAATATTCAGTTTTTGCGTGGCGTCTCTTGCAGAAGGCATAGAATTAAGAAAAGGCGGGGTATGCGGGGAAATCTTAATACTGGGATATACGCAGCCGCAGGACATTCCGTTTCTGAAAAAATTTCATCTGATGCAAACCGTGATTGACTATCGCTATGCAAAGCTGTTAAATGCGTATGGAAAACCGGTTCAGGTACATGTCAAAATAGATACAGGCATGCACCGGTTAGGAGAACGCGCAGAACATATCGAAGAAATCGCCGAGATATTTCATATGGAAAATCTTATAGTTGAGGGAGTGTTTACCCATCTGTGTGCGGATGAGAGCACCGCTGCAAAAGACAGATTATTCACAGAATCGCAGGGAAAGGTATTTTATCATGCCATCTCCGCCCTGGAGGAGAGAGGGTGTTCCTGCCGCAAAATACATGTGCTGGCGAGCTATGGCCTCATTCATTATCCGGAATTCGGCGGAGATTATGCCAGAGTTGGGATAGCGCTTTATGGTATTCTAAGCAACAGGAAGGATATGCTGGCTTGTAAAATTCCTCTATTGCCCGTTTTATCCGTAAAAGCCCGGATCGCTGCCATAAAAGATTTATTCTGCGGAGAAAGTGTCGGCTATGGCCTGGCATATACTGCGGAAGAAAACAGAAAAATAGCCATACTTCCCATTGGATATGCGGATGGGATTCCCCGTGCATTATCCTGTGGGAATGGAAGCATACTCGTCAATGGGCAGTCAGCCCCGGTCATAGGACGCATCTGTATGGATCAGACCATGATCGATATCACGGATATTCCTGGGGTGAAAGAAGGAGATATCGCGGTTCTTATTGGCAGATCTGGCGATGCCGAAAGGACGGTATATGATTTGGCAGAGCAAGTGGGAACGATTACGAATGAAATCGTAAGCCGCCTGGGTCCCCGCCTGGACAGAATTGTCGGTTGCGATTGAAAAAAAGGAGTCTTTGTGCTATACTCTATACCTGCATTGGGCTTTTGAGTCTGAAAAAGGAGATGTGAAGATATATGAAATTAGGAATCGTTGGTCTGCCCAACGTGGGTAAGAGCACATTGTTTAATTCTTTGACAAAGGCAGGGGCGGAGTCCGCCAATTACCCTTTCTGTACGATTGATCCAAACGTCGGGATCGTATCCGTGCCGGATGAGAGGCTGAAGCTGTTAGGGGATATGTATCACTCCAAGAAGGTAACGCCGGCAGTCATTGAATTCGTGGATATCGCCGGTCTGGTTAAGGGAGCGTCCAAAGGAGAGGGGCTAGGCAACCAGTTTTTGAGCAATATCCGTGAGGTGGATGCGATTGTTCATGTGGTGCGCTGCTTTGAAGATCCGAATGTGGTGCATGTGGACGGCAGCATCGATCCCCTCAGAGATATCGAGACGATCAATCTGGAACTGATTTTTTCAGATATTGAGATCCTCGAAAGAAGGATCGCCAAGGTGGGAAAGCAGGCCAGAATGGATAAGAGCCTGGCAAAGGAAGCACAGCTGCTCGACAAGGTGAAGGAACTCCTGGAGTCCGGCAGCCTGGCCAGCCTGTATGAGCCTGCGGATGAGGATGAAGAAGCGATTTTCAACGCGCTGAATCTGCTGACGGCCAAACCAGTGATCTATGCGGCTAACGTATCGGAAGAGGATTTGGCAGATGACGGAGCTTCCAATGAGGGAGTGGCTAAGGTAAGGGAGTATGCAGCGGCCAATGGAAGCGAAGTATTTGTGATCTGCGCGCAGATAGAAGAAGAGATTTCCGAACTGGAAGAGGATGAGAAAGCCATGTTCCTGGAAGATCTGGGCCTGAAGGAATCCGGCCTGGATAAGCTGATCAAGGCGAGTTACCATCTTCTGGGGCTGATCAGCTTCCTCACATCAGGGGAGGATGAGACCCGTGCCTGGACCATCAAGATCGGAACCAAGGCTCCCCAGGCTGCAGGCAAGATCCACAGCGATTTTGAACGGGGATTTATCAAAGCGGAAGTGGTTAACTATAAGGATCTTCTGGAACAGGGGTCTTTAGCGGCTGCCCGCGAAAAAGGCCTGGTCCGTATGGAGGGCAAGGATTATGTGGTTCAGGATGGGGATACCATTCTCTTCCGCTTCAATGTGTAAAGAGGTTTAAAGCGATAAGAACTGCTTCAGCAGAAACAGGCCATTCCAGACAGGGGCCGGAGTGATTCGTATGAGTCATTTCGGCCCCTGTCTGGTATTCACGGACTTGCATTTCTGTTTCCGGAGGACAAGATACCGATATTTTCAGACAAGAATGTGATACGATAATTCAGGAATTTGTGTGAAGATAGAGAAAAAGGAAGCTGATGCAGGAAGGGCGTATAAGTGAGGCGCAGGTTTTGCAGCGTTTCGGAATGGAGGATGAAATGATAGAACAGAAAAGAATGGAAGAAGTATACCATGCTCTGCAGACGCCGTTTAAGGTGGGAATGATTTTAGAAGAAGAGGGAGCATATATGGATTGCCCCTGCGTTTTCAGGACAGCTTCGGGAGAATGGGGGATGGTGTATGCCAAGTATGAAGAGAGAAAGAATGGATATGAGACCTGGTATGCAGTCAGCAGAGACCTGTTAAACTGGAAAGAGGAGAAGAATTTATTGGCGATGAGCGGGAAGGGGTGGGATGCGTATCAGTGTGCGGGCGGGATGGCACTGATCGATCCGGAATGGGAGGGGACGCATCGGGTTGCCTCTTTTCAGGGAAAGTACTGGATGTCTTATATAGGGGGGCAGCTTCAGGGATATGAGCCGGATCCTCTCAGCATAGGAATGGCATATTCTAGGGAACCGGAAATGCAAAACTGGGAACGGCTGCCGGAGCCGATTCTCACGCCGATGGATCCGCAGGCCAGGAAGTTTGAAAAGGCCACTCTGTACAAGAGCACGGTGATAGAAGATAAACAGGGGCTTACGGGATACCGTTTTGTCATGTTTTATAACGCTAAGCAAGAAGGAATGTGGGTGGAACGGATCGGGATGGCGGGCAGCAATGATATGATTTGCTGGTCCAGGATAGGAGACGCCCCTGTGATTGACAATGGAATAGATCAGGAATTCAATATCAGCGGAGATCCTCAGCTGCTTCGGTATGATGACCTTTGGGTCATGAATTATTTTGTCTGTCGGGAAGGGAAAGCTTTTGACACATTTGCTTGCTCAAAAGATTTGTTCCACTGGACGAAATGGAACGGAGAACCGTTGATTGAAGCGGGAGAAGATTATGACAAAACATATGCGCATAAACCCTGGATTCTGATGGAAAACGGAAGGGTGTACCATTTTTACTGCGCGGTCAGCGGAAACAGGCGAGGGCTCGCGCTGGCTGTGTCCAGGCCATGACGGCCTAGCAGTTCTTCCACATTTTGCGGTATTCCAGGGGAGTGATGCCTTCTCTGTTCCGGAACAGCTGAATGAAGTGGCTCGTTTGGGGGATGCCGACTTGGCAGGCAATGGACGTCACCGACAGGCTGCTTTCCCGCAGAAGTTCCTTGGCGGCTTGTATGCGGCAGCTGATGAGATATTGGTGGATGCTCATGCCCATGTAGCGCGAAAATTCTTTGGAAAGATGGTACTTGCTGAAGTTCAGGCGTCCGGCAATTTGTCCCAGGCTCAGATTTTCCGAATAGTGGGCCTGGATAAAAGAAACGGTATCGTGAACTGAATCCGGCAGACGAAAAGGGCTTTGAGAAGCAGTCAGCTTCTGCGCAACCAGTTCCGTTACAAGACTGGTGATTAAGCTGGAGGTGAGCACCTCGGAATAGACGGCCTTCCGTTGATTCAGGGCAAGGATACGGCGAAGTGTACTTTCCATTAGGAAAGGTTCCTGAATGAGAACAACAGGACTGCCTGTGCTGTGAAATTCCATATAATAGCCGCCAGCAGAGATGCCATGAAAATGCAGCCACAGAAATTCCCATTCCTGTCCTTTTTGAGGCTCGTATCTATGTGGCTGCATACAGTCAATATAAAAGCAGCAGCCCGCCTTCAGAGGGTAAGAATCGTGTTCATACTGAAGTAGGCCCTGACCGGACAAGGTGTATAAAATCAGATAGGAAGGCAGGGAGGAACGCTCCGTGTAATAAGGAGAAGACGTACGGAAATATCCGCATTCCTGCATATATAGATAATTGTTCCTGGCGTGGGCGCTCACTGTGTTCATATAGCGAATGGAATCCTCTGACCAGGTATAGGAAGCGTCTTCATAATAAGATGCCGCCTTTTCCAGATGGAAAGTGGGAATTTATACAATGGGACTGCAGTGCTACTGGACACAGTTTGAAGGGCTGAAGGACAGAATGATGGAATATGGCCGCTTTATTGCTTCAAAGGTAGAAGCAATGGGGGTGGAAGTGTATTTTTATGGAATTGTGGACTGCGAGGCGGAAGGAAGAAGGGCAGGGGAATATTTTGCTTCCAATAATGTGGATCTGATTCTTGCACACAGCGGAACATATGTTACCAGCGCGTCAGTGCTCCCCATCCATCAGATCTGCAAGGCGATGACGGTGATCCTCAACCTGCAGCCGACGGCGCAGATAAATTATGAGAAAACGACTACGGGGGAATGGCTTGCACACTGCAGCGCCTGCCCGGTTCCGGAACTGACGAACGCTTTTCGCAGAGCCGGCGTGCGGTTTGAGATTGTAAACGGCCTGCTTGGCATGGCAGAGACGCCTGCGATTTCTCTGACGGATGAATCGACATGGATGCGTCCGGAGGCGAAAGCGGCATGGCATAAAATCGAAGAGTGGGTAAAGGCAGCGGGGGTAAAAGCGGCGCTGAGATACTGCCGTTTTGGATTCCTGGGTAACAATTATTCAGGGATGCTGGATTTGTACAGTGATTTTACAATGATATCCGCGCAGACCGGAGCACATGTGGAACTGCTCGAGATGTGTGACTTAAATCGTATGTTGGAAAGCGTAACGGAAGAAGAGATAGAAAAAAAGAGAGAGGAAATCAATGGATTCTTTCAAATTGCAGCGAAAGAATCAGCGGATCCCAGGAATCAGCGGCCGACACAGGAACAGCTGGATTGGTCGGCGAAAGTAGCCGCAGCTCAGGAAAAACTGGTTTTGGAATATGATCTGGATGGACTTGCCTATTATTATCATGGCGCACCTGGAGGAGCGTATGAAACTCTGCAGTCAGGGTTTATTGTCGGACATTCTCTTCTTACCGCAAAAGGGATTCCCTGTGCGGGGGAAGGGGATCTAAAAACCTGCCTTGCCATGAAAATATGTGATCTGCTTGGGGTGGGAGGCTCTTTCTGCGAGATAGTTGTGACCGATTATGAGAATGGAACCATCCTCCTTGGACATGACGGGCCTTTTCATCTGGCGATTGCGCAGGGCAAACCGCTGCTTCGGGGACTGGGCGTGTATCACGGTAAACAGGGAAGCGGAATTTCTGTGGAAGCAAAGGTGCGTACGGGCAATATCACAAATCTTGGATGTACACAGACGGAAGGGGGGAGGCTGAAGTTCCTGATTACTGAAGCACAGTCTGTTGACGGTCCGATTATGACCATCGGCAATACCCAGACGCCGGTTAGATTCCGCCAGAGCCCAGATGATTATATGGACGAATGGTTCGCGGAGGGGCCTACCCATCATTTCGCAATGAGCGTGGGACATCATGCGTCTGTATTTGAAAAGGTTGCCAAAATGCTGGAAATAGAGGCGGTGATACTGGATCGGAAATCCTGTTAGGTTTCCGGAACCGCGGCCGCCCAAAACAGAAAAACAGAGGCGCGCAACTGCGCGCCTCTCATGCCCTGAGACAACCGGCTCCGCCGGACCCTTTGCAGGAAAGCAAAGGGAAGCGGGGTATGCTATAACCTGAGCATCATGATATCACAGCTGATATCTTGTCCGTTGATTTTCATAAATCCCGGAAACGTACCGATCGTTTCAAAACCGAATTTTTTGTATAGCGCGATCGCCCGCGCATTGTCGCTTCTCACCTCCAGAGAGAGGATCTCAAGCCCATCGATATTTTTGGCAAAACGGATGATTTCTTCCATCAGACGCGTGCCGATATGTTTTCCCCACATTTCTTTTCTTACAGAGATGCTCAGTTCACCCCTGTGCGCGAGACGGGGCTTTACCTGGCCGGCGAAGGAAGCACTGCCCACGATCTTGCCGCTTTCTACCGCAAGAAGATACAGCTGCCTGTCGGAATGAAGAAGGGTCTCCAGATATTCCTTTTCCGCCTCCACGCTAAAAGGCACGCCTTCCGGACCGAACGTCAGATTATCTGATTCACCCCCGATCAGCTTGCAGTATTCCAGAATTTTTTCCGCATCAGACGGAAGCGCTTTTCTTATCTCAACCATATCTTCCTCCATTCCGCCGCGGCAGAATTTGTTAGGCCGGGCGTACGCCTTCAGAACGATATTTCTCTGCCACCTAAAACCATCTTCCGCCAAACAGGCAAATTTTATTAAGTATCATAAACCGTTACGGGAAAGAGGTCAACCGCCTTTCCAAGAAAACCCGCCCCGCGTGCAGGCGTTTAGAAACAGCCAATTTTTGAAGCGGTTTATGGGAAAAGAACTCCAGCCGGGCCAGACGGCGCCCTTCAGCGCAGGATGCGGTATGGGAAAGTTCCGGACAGGTCTGCGCGGCGATGTGGAGCATCCGAGAAAACGAAAAACTTGATTTGCAAGGATTTCTATTGATTTTGCTTGCAAAATGCATTAAGTTATACTAAAATCATAGTAAAAGTGGTGAAAAGTGGTTCAAAGTGGTAGAAAGTGGGGCATTTTTCGTGACGGCCACTTTTTAGGCGGTGATTGTCATGTTCATGGGTGAGTACAACCACACAATTGATGCAAAAGGCAGGCTGATCATCCCTTCCAAATTTCGCGAAAGCCTGGGAGAAGGCTTCGTGATTACGAAAGGGTTGGACGGCTGCTTGTTTGCGTATGACAATCAGGAATGGAACGCCTTTGAGGAGAAACTCAGGGCATTGCCCTTAAGCAGGAAGGACAACCGACAGTTCGCCAGATTCTTCCTGGCGGGCGCTGCGGAGGTGGAAGTGGACAAGCAGGGGAGGATCCTGATCCCTTCCAACCTGAGAGAATTTGCGGGTCTCCTGAAGGACGTGGTTCTGGTGGGGGTGGCCAGCCGCGTTGAGATCTGGAGCAAGGAGAAATGGGACAGCCTCCAGGAAGAGGATGATGAGGCTGTGGAGGATATCGCGGAGCGGATGTCTGAGCTGGGCCTGGGAATCTGATCAGGATAACCCGGGCAGGAAGGACCGGAATGGAATTCAGACACAAATCGGTACTATTGGAAGAGACAATTCAGGGACTGCAGATAAAACCGAATGGGATTTACCTGGACGGCACCTTGGGAGGAGGCGGCCACAGCAGCCGGATCCTGGCGCAGCTGGCAGGAGGAAAGCTGATCGGCATCGACCAGGATGAAGAAGCGCTGGAAGCGGCGGGGCGCCGGCTTGCGGAATATGGGAACGCAGCGGTGCTCATCAGGGACAATTACTGCAATGCGGCCAGGGTGGTCAGAGAACTGGGAATAGACGGTGTGGATGGAATCGTCTTGGACTTGGGCGTATCGTCCTGGCAGCTGGATAACGCGGAAAGAGGATTTTCCTATAAATATGACACGCCGTTGGACATGCGGATGGATAGGAGGCAGTCGCTTTCTGCAAAAGAGATTGTGAACGGGTATTCGGAGGCGGAGCTTACCCGCATTCTGAAGGAGTATGGTGAGGAACCATTTGCGAGGAATATCGCGAGGCGCATTGTGGCGGCGAGAGCGGACGGGCCCATAGAGACCACAGGGGAACTGAACGAACTGATTAAGGCCGCAATACCCGCCAAAATGCGGGCGAACGGAGGACATCCGTCGAAGCGTACCTTTCAGGCGATCCGGATTGAATGCAACCATGAATTGGATGTGCTTAAGAATTCTTTGGATGATCTGATCGGGCTGCTGAATCCGGGAGGAAGGTTTTGTATCATTACCTTTCATTCCCTGGAGGATCGCATTGTGAAGAACGCGTTTCGCAGGCATGAGAATCCATGCACCTGTCCGCCGGAATTCCCCGTATGTGTATGCGGGAAGAAACCGGACGGGAAAGTGATCACGAAAAAGCCGATCCTGCCTTCGGCGGAAGAGGCGGAAGAAAATTCACGTTCCAAAAGCGCGAAATTGAGGATTTTTGAAAAAACAAGTTAGGGAGAATTAATATGGCACGGATGGCAGACGGCAGACAGTACAGAAACAGCGAAAGAAGAGAATATAGAAAAAACAGCAGAAGAAACGCTTATATCTCAGGCACCGCTGTGAGAAAGCTGGATGTTGTAACGGAGATTAACAAGCCGCAGCAGCCCAGGGAACTGAGCCATGCCGTGCGTAAGAACCGGGATAAGGCGGTTTACATGAACCTGGGATATGTCCTTTTTCTGTCGGCGTCCCTGCTGGTGGCCGGTTTTGTCTTGATCGGCTACATCAGGCTGCAGTCCGAGATCACGTCCAGCGTGAAGCGTATTTCTTCTATGGAAAGCGCGCTGAACAGCTTGAAGGTGGCAAATGATGAAGAATACAGCAGGATAGAAAGTTCAGTGGATCTGGACGAAATCCGGAGGATTGCGATTACAGAGTTAGGTATGACTTATCCCGATGAAAGCCAGATTGTGACTGTTCCTGATGAGGGGAGCGATTATGTGAGACAACTTGCGGATATTGACGGTTAAAAGAAATGGCTCTATACGGAGGACAGTTTTGGAAAAGTCAGGAAAAGAAAAGGAACGAAACAACAAATTTACGATCAAAATGCAAAAGAAGCTGGTGGTACTGTATCTTTGTGTACTGCTGGCTTTTGCCGGATTAAGCGCCCGGTTGATGATTATCAACCGGGACGACGGAGAGCGGTATAAGAAGGAAGTTTTGTCCCAGCAGCAATATTCCAGCCGTACCATTCCCTTTAAAAGGGGAGAAATCGTGGATCGCAAAGGGACGAAGCTGGCCGTGAGCGAGAAGGTATATAACCTGATCCTGGACTGCAAACAAATGAATGAGAAGGAAGAGTATGTAGAAGCCACGATTGCGGCTCTGACTCAGTGCTTTGATGTGGATGAGGCGCAGATCCGCAGTTATAATGAGGCGAATCCCACCTCTCAGTATTATGTGTTGGCGAAGCAGCTGACCTATGAAGAAATCGCCCCCTTTCAGGAATTGGAAGCGGATGAGGAGGCCGGCAGGAACATTCAGGGCGTATGGTTTGAAGAGGAATATCGCAGGGTATATCCGAATAACAGCCTGGCCAGCGATGTGATTGGGTTTACCAGTTCGGACAATGTGGGAAATTATGGGCTGGAAGAATACTACAACGATGTGCTGAGCGGAGTGAACGGCCGGGAATATGGCTATATGAATGACGACGCCAATCTGGAGAGAACGACGAAGGCGGCTGTGGATGGAAACAACCTGGTTCTGACGCTGGACAGCAACATTCAGAGCATTGTGGAAAGAAAGCTTCAGGAATTCAATGATACCTATAAGAATGCCGTATATGAAGGAAACGGGGCCAGAAATGTGGGATGCATCATCATGGAAGTGGACAGCGGAGAGATCCTTGCCATGGCCAGCTATCCTAACTTTGATCTGAATGAACCGAGAAATACAGATGCGTTGATCGGACAGAATATGGTGGATGAGTCCGGGAATGTGCTCAGCGATGTGATCAATGAAGCGTTGTTGGAACAGATGGATGATGATACGCTGTACAGACAGCTGAATGCTCTCTGGAAGAATTATTGTATTTCCAGTACTTTTGAACCAGGCTCCACGATGAAACCATTTACAGTGGCGGCCGGATTGGAGAGCGGAAAGCTTCTTGGCAATGAAGTTTATGAATGCAACGGTAGTCTGACCATTGTTGAAGGAGAGAAACCGATTAAGTGCCATAATGTCTACGGGGATGGCCCTACGACGATTTCTCAGGCAATTGAAAAATCCTGTAACGTTGCTTTAATGAAAATGGGGCAGACGATCGGTACGGAGACCATGTTGAAGTATATGCAGGATTTCAACTTCGGGCTGAAGACGAACATTGATCTGGCCGGAGAAGCGCGAACCGCATCATTGGTATTTACAGAAGATACCATGGGACCGACGGAATTGGCTACCACTACGTTCGGACAGGGATTTAACGTAACGATGATTCAGATGATCGCGGGTTTCTGTTCTTTGATTAACGGCGGATATTATTATGAGCCTCATATGGTGAGTGAGATAACCGCGTCGGATGGCTCTGTGGTACAGAATATCGAGCCAAGGTTGCTGAAGCAGACAGTCTCGGAGGAGACTTCTGCGAAGATAAGGGATTATTGCCTTCAGGTGGTTATTGGAGAGGATGGTACAGGACACACGGCTAGGCCGGCGGGCTATCTGATCGGCGGCAAAACCGGAACGGCGGAAACACAGCCGAGAGGAAATGGGGAATATGTAGTTTCCTTTATGGGCTATGCCCCTGCGGATGATCCGGAAATCGCCATCTATGTGGTGGTGGACAGACCGAATGCGGAAAAACAGGACGATGCCAAATTTGCGACCCGTATTGTACGGAGCATTCTGACGGAAGTGCTTCCTTATCTGGATATTTTCATGACGGAGCCTCTTTCTGAGGAAGAACAGGCTGAACTGGAAGAAGCGCAGATCGCATATAAGCAGGAACTGGCAGGCCAGGTGAGCGGAAACGATGTCAGCGGCAACGGGATTGACGGAAACGGCGTCAGCCAGAATGAACTGCCGGATACTGGCGAGGATGGTACTGCAGCCGGAACCGGAGAAGATGCGTCGGGCAGCAATGCCGGGGATGGAACTGGAGGCACATCGGATGGTGAAGATGATGAGAACGGCACGGACGGCGGTGAATCAGACAGCGGAATGTCAATGGAGGATATGGAGATTGATCCGGAAACAGGATATGGTGTGCTTCCGGATGGGACAAAGGTAGATCCGCAGACCGGGGAGCCGATTGAAAATGTTGAACTGAACCTGCCGGAACCGAATCTTCCGCTTGATGAAGAAGATGAGGGAGATTCTCCCTTCTGACGCGGGGCCTACAAAAGAAGAGCAAAATGAGAATAACCTCATAAATCCGGTAATAAATTGTATCAATATACCGCTTTATGAGGTTTTCCATATGGAAGAGAAGCATAAAACGTTCCATAGGAAGAAAACATTCTGGGCTTTTATGATATGCCTTGCTTTATTCGCTGCCCTCACGGGACGGCTGGTGTATCTGATGGTATACCGTTCCGCCTATTATACCCAGGCTGCGGATGAACTGCACCAGAGGGAGAGGAGCATTAAGGCGAAACGGGGCAGGATCCTGGATGCGACCGGGACGGTGCTGGCGGATAACCGGACGGTCTGCACGATCTCCGTGATTCATAACCAGATAACGGAGCCAGATCGGGTGGTTCAGGTGCTTGCACAGGAACTGGGGCTGGAAGAAGCATATGTAAGAGAACGGGTGGAGAAATATACGGCCATTGAGAAGATCAAAAGCAATGTGGATAAAGAGGTGGGAGATGCGATCCGCGCTTACCAGCTGGACGGAGTCAAGGTGGATGAAGACTATAAGCGATATTATCCGTTTGACAGCCTGGCTTCCAAGGTGCTTGGCTTTACAGGGGGAGACAATCAGGGAATCATCGGCCTGGAGGTGAAATATGATGAATATCTGCAGGGGGAGCCTGGGACCATTCTTACCGTGACGGATGCCAGGGGCATTGAAGTGGAAGAAGAAGGGGAAGACAGAATGGAACCCGTGGACGGAGAGGATCTGTATATCAGCATGGATGTAAATATCCAACAGTATGCGACACAGCTGGCCAATCAGGTCATGGCAGCCAAAGAGGCGGAGAGCGTGTCCATATTGGTGATGAAGCCTGATAATGGAGAGATCCTTGCTATGGTGAACGTCCCAGAATTCAACCTGAATGATCCGTTTACCCTGCCAGAAGGAACGGATACGTCCGGAATGTCGGAAGAAGAGAAACAGGATCTTCTGAATCAGATGTGGCGGAATGGATGCATCAATGATACTTATGAACCGGGCTCTGTCTTTAAGACAATTACGGCAGCGGCCGGCCTGGAGGCGGGGGTGGTGACCATGGAAGACACCTTCAGCTGCCCCGGTTATGTGATGGTGGAGGATCGAAGAATCCGATGCCATAAGACCACCGGACACGGCGCAGAAACCTTTGTTCAGGGCACGATGAATTCCTGCAATCCGGTATTCGTCACCGTAGGCCTGCGCCTGGGGGTGGAAAACTATTATCATTATTTTGAACAGTTTGGCCTGTTGGAACCCACCAACGTGGATCTGCCGGGAGAAGCCGGCACGATCATGCATAAGGAAGAGAATATAGGAATGGTTGAACTGGCCACAATTTCATTTGGACAGTCCTTTCAGGTAACGCCGATCCAGCTGGCTACCACGGTTTCATCCCTGATTAACGGCGGGAAAAGAATTACGCCGCATTTTGGAGTGAAGACGGCAGACGGGGAAGGGAATGTGACGAAGGTATTTGAATATCCGGTGACAGAGGGCATCATATCCGAAGAGACCAGCGAGAAGCTTCGGTATCTGTTGGAACAAGTGGTGGAAAACGGGAGCGGAAGGAACGGCTATGTGGAAGGCTATCGGGTAGGAGGCAAGACAGCCACCAGTGAGACGCTGCCCCGCGGAACCGGACGTTATATCGCTTCTTTTTTGGGATTCGCACCTGCAGATGATCCGAAGGTTCTGGCGCTTGCGATTGTGACCAATCCGCAGGGAGTCTATTATGGAGGCCAGGTCTCAGCACCGGTGGTCCGCCAGCTTTTTGAAAATATTCTTCCTTATTTGGAAAAGTTGGACTATAATGTACAGGGCAAGGCTGATAATTGAAAGGAAAGGTTCGATGAGCTTATCGATTTACCTGCCGGTTCTGATATCCTTCTTTGTAAGCGTATCTTTGGGGCCGGTGATCATCCCTTTTCTAAAGAGACTCAAGGCTGGGCAGACCATCCGGGAGGAAGGGCCCAGAAGCCATTTGAAGAAAAATGGAACGCCGACCATGGGAGGGATTCTGATTCTGTCCGCTGTGGTGATCGCTTCCCTCTTTTATGTGAGAGACTATCCGGAGATCATGCCGGTGCTGCTGCTGACGCTTGGATTCGGGCTGATCGGTTTTCTGGACGATTATATTAAAGTGGTCATGCATCGGTCCATGGGCCTTCGTCCCATCCAGAAGCTGACGGGACAGCTGGTGATTACTGGCCTGTTCATTTTTTACCTGCTGCGGGCAACGGATATTGGCCTGGCGGCCGCGATTCCATTTTTCCCGGATATGGAACTGGATCTGGGGTGGCTGAATATCCCGCTTGCTTTTTTTATTATACTGGGCACGGTGAATGGCGCCAACTTTACGGATGGGCTGGATGGGCTGGCTGCCAGCGTCACCGTTATGATAGCCACGTTCCTGGCCGCGGCGGCCATCGGCACAGGAAGCAGGATTGAGCCTGTAGCCTGTGCGGTAGCAGGAGCTCTGCTCGGATTCCTGCTGTTTAATGTTTATCCTGCCAGCGTATTTATGGGGGATACCGGTTCATTGGCGCTGGGAGGCTTTGTGGCCGCTTCAGCATACATGATGCGAATGCAGCTTTTTATCCCGATTATAGGGTTCGTTTATCTGATAGAAGTGCTGTCCGTCATTCTTCAGGTGTTCTATTTTAAGATCACAAGGGGAAAACGGCTGTTTCGGATGGCACCCCTTCATCACCATTTTGAATTGTGCGGCTGGTCCGAGACCAGAATTGTGGCCGCCTTCTCCATACTCACGGCGCTTCTTTGTCTGGTGGCGCTGATTGCCATGTAGGATGGCCGGGATGTGATGGGGAAAAAGTATAAAGCCGTTTTTACGGCGGAATGAGAGGCAGACATGAATTTGGAAGGTAAGAGAGTATTGGTTGTAGGTGCCGGAAAGAGCGCTGCAAGGCTTTTACTGGAGGCTGGAGCGGCGCCTGTCCTTTTTGACGCAAATGAGAAGACGGACATACAGGCCCTGTCAGGGCTTTTCCCGGACGGAGCGAATATCCGGATTCGGGTGGGAACACTCCCGGAGGAGGAGAAGGAGGACCTGTCCCTTGTGGTGATGAGTCCGGGCGTTCCGGTGGACACCCCTTTCGTGGAACAATTTGCGGACAAGGCCATCCCGATCTGGGGAGAAGTGGAACTGGGCAGCGCCTTTACCAAAGGGAGCATATTGGCGATCACCGGAACCAACGGAAAGACCACGACCACAGCGCTGACGGGACAGATTATGCGTGACTTCTATGAATCCGTATTTGTGGTGGGCAATATCGGGGATCCGATTACCAGGGAGGCTTTGAAGACGCGTGAAGACAGCGTCACCGTAGCGGAGATCAGCAGCTTTCAGCTGGAGACGGCTGTTTCCTTCCATCCTAAGGTGTCCGCGATTTTGAACATTACCCCGGATCATCTGAACCGGCATCATACCATGGAAAACTATGTGGCGGTGAAGGAATCCATTGCGAAGAATCAGACGAAGGAAGATGCTTGTGTGCTGAATTACTGCGACCCGTATACCCGTGCATTCGGGGAACGCTGTCCGGCGCGGGTGGTCTGGTTTTCCGTGGGAGAACGGCCGCAGGAGGGCTATTTCCTGGACGGAGAGACGATTTGCTCATGCTTTGAAGGAAAAACACAGCGTCTCATGAATATTCATGAAATGCAGCTTCTGGGCATGCACAATGTGGAAAATGTGATGGCGGCAATCGCCATGGCGGATGCATTCGGCGTGCCCATGGAGAATATATTGAATACGGTAAAACAGTTTCAGGCGGTGGAGCACCGGATCGAATATGTTGCCACAAAACGCGGCGTGATGTATTACAATGATTCCAAGGGAACTAATCCGGATGCGGCGATCCGTGCGATCCGTGCGATGAACCGGCCGACCGTGCTCATCGGCGGCGGTTATGATAAGGGAAACGCTTATGATGAATGGATTGAAGCGTTTGACGGAAAAGTGAAGCTTCTGGTGCTGATCGGACAGACGCGGGAAAAAATTGCGGAATGTGCGCGCAGGCATGGATTTGACCGGATCGTGATGGCGGATTCTTTTGAGGAATGTATGGATATCTGTGCGCGGGAAGCTTCAGCGGGGGATGCGGTCCTTCTGTCTCCTGCTTGTGCCAGCTGGGGAATGTTCCCGAACTATGAGGAACGCGGAAAACAGTTTAAGGAATATGTGAATCGTCTGAAGGAGTGATTGCGTGGCGGGCAATAGAAGAAAAAAGCAATCCGAATATTTTTTTGATTATACCCTTTTGTTCATCGTTCTGTTCCTGCTGGGATTCGGGCTGATCATGGTGTACTCCACCAGTTCCTATGAGGCATCCCTTTCCGCCAGCCTGAACTATGACGAAGCCTATTATCTGAAACATCAGGCGCTGGCCACGGTGCTCGGATTGATGGCGATGGTGGTGGTGGCGAATATTCCGTATCATTTCTGGGAGAGGTTTGCCGTACTGGGATACATTGTGTCCGCAATACTGATTCTTTTGGTGCTTTCTCCCCTGGGAATAGAAGCCAACGGCGCGAGGCGATGGCTGAATCTGGGACTTTCCGTCCAGCCGGCAGAGGTGGCGAAGCTGTGCATGATCTTATTCCTGGCCAGCTTCATCTGCAAGATGGGAAAAGGAATACGCAGTCCCAAAGGCTTTTGGATCGTCCTGATGGTGCCTGTACCCATCTGTGTGATGATCTGGCAGATTACGAATAACTTAAGTTCGGCGATCATCATTTTTGGCATCGCCTTTCTGATGCTGTTTGTGGCGAGCCCCAGTTATAAGCGGTTCATTGTTCTGGGAACGGTAGGCGTTGCGGCCGCTGCGGCATTGGTGTTCGTGATCCTTCAGATGGATAGTTCCTCCCTGGATTTCCGTGGGAACCGTATCCTGGCCTGGCTGAATCCGGAGGATTATGCTTCCGGAACAGGGTTCCAGACCCTTCAGGCGCTTTATGCCATCGGTTCCGGAGGAATTTTCGGAAAAGGGCTGGGGCAGAGCATTCAGAAACTTGGATTTGTTCCAGAGGCGCAGAACGATATGATCTTTTCCATCATCTGTGAGGAACTGGGGCTGTTCGGCGGAGTTGCGGTTATTTTGCTGTTCGTTCTTCTGATCTGGCGGTTCATGATTATCGCCAATAACGCATCTGATCTGTTTGGCGCCCTCCTCGTGGTTGGGGTGATGGGGCATATTGCCATCCAGGTGATCCTGAATATAGCGGTAGTGACCAATTCCATTCCGAATACAGGAGTATCTCTTCCCTTCATCAGCTATGGCGGTTCTTCCGTCATGTTCCTGCTCATCGAAATCGGCCTGGTGCTGAGTGTGGCGAAGGGAATCCGCTTAAAGGATGCGGCATGAGCAGGGTACAAGATACGTTTGTTCCGCCGGCTGCATATGATACAATAGCTTGATTTTGGAATTCGGGAAGGTGGACATTTGGGGTCTGTTTATATCAGCGGAAACGCATCTCTGTACGGCGAAGTGACGGTTCAGGGTTCCAAGAATGCCGCTCTGCCCATTATGGCGGCGGCACTTTTGGTTCCGGGGATCAGCGTACTAAGGAATTGTCCCGATATCATGGATGTAGAGTACATGTGCCGGATCCTCTCCGGTATTGGCTGCCGGATTGTCAGGAAGGGTTCAGAGGTACAGATTGATGCGACGGTCTTGAAAGACAGCCGCCTTCCAAAGGAGTATGTGACGCAGATGCGTTCTTCCGTCATGCTGATGGGGCCTATCCTCGGAAGGATGGGAGAAGTGTTCCTGAATTATCCGGGAGGCTGCGTGATTGGAGACCGGCCGATCGATCTGCATCTGAAAGCGCTGGAGGCCCTTGGCACCTGCTGTGAAGATGGGGAAGATGGGCTGTATGCGACGGCGGGAAGCCTGCACGGAACCCTGGTGCATCTGGATTTTCCCAGCGTGGGCGCCACGGAAAATGTGATTATGGCCGCGGTTGCAGCGGATGGAACCACCTGTGTTGAGAACTGTGCGATGGAACCGGAAATCGGACAGCTGTGTGCCTTCCTCCGGGAGGCGGGAGCGGATATCATACAGCCGCGTCCGGGACAGATCCTGATACGCGGGCAAACGCCCCTGCATTCCTGCTCGTTTACGATCTCTTCGGACCGGATCGTGACGGGAACCTATATGTGCGCCTGCCTGGCAGCAGGCGGAGAAATTCTGCTGAAAGGGGCGCCGTACGGGGAGAATGAAGCATTGGAGAATACCGCGAGGCGCATGGGGGCACAGCTGGCCAGGATTCCGGACGGATTATGGATGCGCAGAACCGAAAAACTGCTGTCTCCCGGCCGCATGGTGACAGGGAGCTATCCCGGCTTTCCCACAGATCTGCAGTCCCCGCTTCTGGTATCCATGGCGGTGGCCGAGGAGGGCAGCAGCATGCGTGAGACCGTCTTTAACGGCCGTTTTCGGATGGTAGAAGAGCTCAACCGTATGGGAGCAGGCATCGTTGTTGATAAGGATGTGGCTTTTGTGCCAGGAGGAAAGAAGCTTTACGGGAAACGGGTGCTGGCGAGGGAACTGCGCGGCGGAGCGGCGCTTGTGATTGCAGGCTTATGCGCGCAGGGAGAGACTGTCGTAGACAATCGGTGTTATATCGACAGAGGGTACGAGGATATCTGCCGTGACCTCAGGCAGCTTGGGGCCCGTGTGGAGGGGAGGAAGGACGGCCCAGACTGCTTGCACGCTTTGCCAGAATGAAGGCAAGAATAGTGAGGAACACAGAACATGGACAGAAGGACGGCGAATAGAAAGAAAACCGGAAAAGCGGGGACAGCTTCTGCGGGCCCGCGCTTCAGAGTCATTAACGGAAATGCAGGTAAGCGCAGGAAGGCAGGCCGCCTGGAATCCCTAGAACCTAAAAAAAGCAAAAGGGGGCTGATCGCAGTGTTGGTGATTGCGGTCATTCTCCTGTTGGCGGCCGCAGCGGTCTTCTTCATCCTGCGGTATTATCATGTGGAAAATGTATATGTGGAAGGAAATGTACATTATACCAATGAGGAGATCATTCAGATCGTAACTTCCGAACGGTTTGGGGATAATTCCATTTTTTTGTATCTGAAATATCGAAACAAAAGCATTACTGGCATTCCGTTCATTGAGAGCATGGACATTGAGGTGATGGCTCCGGATACGATTAAAATCATCGTCTATGAGAAATCCATTGCTGGTTATGTGGAATACCTGGACAGATATATGTATTTTGATAAAGACGGGATCATCGTCGAAGCATCTTCCACAAAAACAGCGGGCATCCCGGAAATTACTGGAATTGAATTCGATCAGGTGGTGATGTATGAGCCTCTTCCGGTGGAAAACCAGGAAGTGTTCCGAAAGATTCTGTCCATGACACAGATCCTTTCAAAATACGGGCTGACAGCGGACAAGATTTATTTTGATGACGCCTATGAGATGACCCTGTATTTCGGAGACATTCGCGCCAGATTGGGGAGTGAAGACAACATAGAGGAGAAGGTGGCTAGGCTGGAACAGCTCCTTCCCTCCGCCGAAGGGAAAAAGGGTGTGTTCCGAATGGAAAATTATACCGGAAGCGGCGATAATGTATCCTTCGAGCAGGATGGATGAGCTGCGGAAAGGGCATGTGGGCAGGACATGAGAAATGGATTGCATAGTCTGTCAGAAAATGGGAAATGATGGAAAGAGAAAATGAAAAAAGATATTGCGTTATTCGCAAAATAATTATATGATAAGTACTGTGAAGTTTATTCAGATATCTGAAGGAGGAAGTACCTTTGTTAGAGATTAAGTCAAATGACGCTGAGTCTTCTGCCAAGATCATCGTGATTGGTGTTGGCGGCGCGGGCAATAATGCTGTTAATAGAATGATTGATGAGAAGATCGATGGCGTGGAATTCATCGGAGTGAATACGGACAAGCAGGCCTTGCAGCTGTGTAAGGCGCCCAAGCTGCTTCAGATTGGGGAGAAGCTGACGAAGGGACTGGGAGCGGGGGCTAAGCCTGAAATCGGCCAGAAGGCCGCAGAAGAAAGTTCTGACGAAATTACGAATGCGCTCACAGGGGCGGATATGGTATTTGTAACATGCGGTATGGGCGGCGGCACGGGAACTGGCGCTGCGCCCGTTATTGCTGGGATTGCCAAGGGATTGGGAATCCTTACTGTTGGTGTTGTGACCAAGCCGTTCCGGTTTGAAGCCAGAACGCGCATGACCAATGCGTTGAGCGGAATCGAGAGGCTGAAGGACAGCGTTGATACGCTTATCGTCATTCCGAATGATAAGCTCCTTGAGATCGTTGACCGCAGAACGACGATGCCGGAAGCGCTGAAGAAGGCGGATGAAGTCCTTCAGCAGGCGGTGCAGGGCATTACGGATCTGATCAATGTTCCCGCTGTCATCAATCTGGACTTTGCAGACGTGCAGACGGTCATGAAGGAAAAAGGGATCGCACATATCGGTATCGGTTCCGGCAAGGGCGACGACAAGGCGCTTGACGCGGTTAAGATGGCCGTGGAAAGCCCGCTGCTTGAGACGACGATTTCGGGTGCGACGGATGTGATTATCAATGTAAGCGGTGATATCTCCATGTATGATGCGGATGATGCTGCAAGCTATGTACAGCAGCTGACCGGTGATGATGTGAATATCATCTTCGGTGCGATGTATGATGATTCCGCGCCGGATACCTGTCAGATTACAGTGATCGCTACCGGTATTGAGGACAAGCCTCAGGCTGCGCAGAATAAGTTTGGATCCTCCTTCAGCGTAAAGCCTCCGGTTAATTCAGTTAAGCAGGTTCAGCCGGGGATGGCTTCCAGGCCCTTTAATAATCCCGCGCAGAATCTTCAGCCCGCTCCGGCAAAGCCGGCTCCTTCTCAGCCAGCATTTACCGGCATTCAGAAACCGGGCAACTTAAGAAGCAATGTAAAGGAGAAATCCTTGAATATTCCTGATTTCCTGCAGAGAGGAAACGGACAGAAGAAATAGAATACATACAAAGACAGACAGCGGAATGGTTGAAGAAGCCATTCCGCTGTTTTTTGTTTGATAGGAAATTCCCATTTCTATCAGATAAAAGAGGCGTTGATGTGCGCTCGCTCACTTTTCCATCAAAAAAATGTCGAAAAAAACAGATGGATACAGGCTGTAATCTGCGGCCTTTAGACAAAAACTGCGGGGAAAGGCCGTTATAATGTTTCCAGACCTGCGGGAGGTGAGAAGTGCGGTACGTTGTCTATGTGGATCGCTTATTTTGGCTTCAGGCGGCACAGACCATGGTGCTTTTGCTTCTGACGGGAACCTTTCTTAACAGGCGCATATCGGCTGCGCTACCGAGACTGGCCATATGCTCCGTGGCGGAAGCCCTGTTTTTCTGCGTGGTTTACCTGACGCCCGGGATCGGCGGAGGAATAAAAAACATATTGTTTGCTGCCTGCGCGCTGGTCATGCTGTGCGCTGCGTTCCGGATACATACACCCCGCCTTTTCCTGCGGGTTTCTGTGATTTATCATGGGGCAGTATTCTTCCTCGGAGGACTGTGGTATGTCTGCGGGAATTTTCCTTTCCTGAGAGGCGAGGCCGCAGCGAAAAAGGCATATACCCTGCCTTCTGCTGCTTGTGCCCTGCTGATGGCTGCGTTCGCCGCTTCCCTGTGGAGCTGGAAAAGGAAGCGGGAGGAAACGGCCTTCGTGGACGTGGAACTTATCGATGGAGAGGCCAGGATTGAGCTGAAAGGTTTGATCGACAGCGGCAACGGTCTGTATGACCCTATCAGCCACAGGCCGGTAAGCGTTGTGGAAAGGGCCTGCCTGGAAGGATGCGTGGAATTGGAAAGACCGGAGAAATTCCGGGTGATTTTCTATCATACGCTGGGTGGGGAAGGGATGATGCAGGCGTTTGAGATTGAAAAACTAAAGGTGAAATGGGAAGGACAGGATTGGGTTATCGAAAAAGCGCTTCTTGGACTCTATGACGGAAAGATCGCGAAGAGCGGCGGCTACCAGATGATTCTGCATCCTGCATTACTGAAAATGGGAGGAAAGACATGATATTAAAAGTGGCAATACCGGGAAAGATGCAGTTTAAAATGATACGCAGGGAGCCAGGATTTCTGCTGTCCGGTCAGGGTGATATTCACTACATCGGAGGCGCGGAGGTGCTGCCGCCTCCTCTGGAAGCGGATAAGGAGAGCGAAATCATCGGAGATCTGGGAACGGAATATGAGGAAGAGGCCAAGAGCATTCTGATTGAACATAACCTGAGGCTGGTGGTTTACATAGCGAAGAAATTCGACAATACCGGAGTGGGAGTGGAAGACTTGATTTCCATAGGGACCATCGGCCTGATTAAGTCCATCAATACGTTTAAGCCGGATAAAAACATCAAGCTTGCCACTTATGCCTCCCGCTGTATTGAAAACGAGATTCTGATGTATCTGAGAAGAAATAATAAAACCCGCCTGGAGGTTTCCATTGACGAGCCTCTGAACGTGGACTGGGACGGCAACGAACTGCTGCTGTCCGATATCCTGGGAACGGACGAAGATGTGATCTCCCGGAACATTGAGAACGAGGTGGAGAGAGGACTTTTGATGAAAGCGATCGGGAAGCTGACAGATCGGGAGAGAACCATCGTGAACCTGAGATTTGGCCTCAACTCCCCGGACGGAACGGAAATGACCCAGAAAGAAGTGGCTTCCCTGCTGGGCATCTCTCAATCCTATATTTCCCGTCTTGAGAAAAAAATTATGAAACGGCTCAAGCGGGAGATGGTAAAAGACTAATAAAATCTGGAAATCGTCAGCCTGTGCACCCCGGCCTGCGGTTTCCAGATTTTGTTTTCTTAACAAGGGTATATTTGCGGGAAATTATGAGAATTCTCTATTAGTAGAAAACGAGGATGGAGGATTCGGCAATGGCACTGAATAAGGTGGAAATCTGCGGGGTAAATACTTCAAAACTGACGGTGCTTACCAATGAGGAAAAGGAGAAGCTGTTTGAACGGATAAAAGAAGGAGACGAGGAGGCGCGGCAACAGTATATCAAGGGAAACCTCCGCCTTGTGCTGAGCGTGATTAAGCGCTTCTCCAACAGCAACGAGAATGTGGACGATCTCTTCCAGATTGGCTGTATCGGCTTAATTAAAGCCATCGATAATTTTGATTCCACGCTGAATGTGAAGTTCAGTACCTATGCCGTTCCTATGATTATCGGGGAGATACGCCGCTTCCTCAGAGACAACAACGCGATCCGGGTGAGCCGTTCCCTGAAGGATACTGCTTACAAGGCGATATACGCGAAAGAAAACCTGATGAAGAAGAACCAGAAAGAACCCACCATTGCTGAAGTTGCCACAGAAATAGGAATCTCCAAAGAGGATGTGGCCTATGCGCTGGATGCAATACAGAATCCCATGAGCCTCTATGAACCCGTCTATACGGACGGCGGGGATACGCTGTATGTGATGGATCAGATCAGCGATAAGAAGAATAAGGAAGAAAACTGGGTGGAACGCCTTTCTTTAAGCGAAGCGATGAAGCGCCTGAACGAGAGAGAATATGAGATCATCTCCCTGCGCTTCTTTGAAGGGAAGACGCAGATGGAGGTGGCGGAAATGATAGGCATCTCTCAGGCACAGGTTTCCAGGCTGGAGAAGAATGCGCTGAAGGTAATGAAAAATTACCTGACAGCTTAAACGCAGAACGCAGAACCAGAGAGAACCATAAACAGCCCGTCAAAGATTGTATGCTGTTTGGATACATGGTATAATGTCGTCAGACATTATACCGGCCCGGAGCGGAGCGGAGTGGCCATCCACCCCGCAGGGACCATGTCCGGAGGATGAGGTGTATGATGAAGAGAGTGTTTATGCAAGCGGCCGGATGTAGGCGGTGTTGGAAAGGGAATAGAGAAGGGACAGATCAGACAGGCATTCTTGCCTGTCTTTCTTTTTGACTTTGATGCGGCAAAGTGGCCTGCCTGATTCCCCGGAAGCATCAAGGCGAGCAAAAAAGGAAAAATGAAAAGGAGAGGAACGAATGAAGATTGCAGTTTATGAAACGAGGAAGGATGAAATGCCTGTTCTGGAGTGGGCGGAGGAGCATTATGGGATCCGGCTGGAGACGACGGGGTCGGCGCTGACGGAAGAGACCGTTGGAATGGCGATGGGCTGCGATGGGGTGACCATTCTGGGGAGAAGCCGGTTGGATGCGGATATGCTGGACAGTCTGCATTCTATGGGAATAAAATATATTTCCACCCGAACGGTAGGATATGATCACATCGATGTACCGTATGCGAAACAGCTGGGATTCCGGCTTGGAAACGCCAGCTATGCGCCGGACGGAGTGGCGGACTATACAGTGATGCTGATCTTAATGGCGATCCGCAAGTATAAACCTGCCCTGTGGAGAGGACAGGTGAATGACTATTCCCTGGAAGGCCTGATGGGAAGGCAGCTTGGAAGCCTGACGGTTGGGATCCTGGGGACGGGAAAAATCGGGAAACGGGTGCTTCAAAGCCTGAAGGGTTTTGGCTGCCGCCTGCTGTGCTCCAGCAGTCATGTGGATGAAGAGGCTGCGCGGATTGCAGAGTATGTGCCGAGGGATACGCTTTACAGAGAATGCGATGTGATCTCTCTTCATGTACCGTTGAATGAAAAGACGAGACATATGATTAATGAAGAGTCGATCAGCAGGATGAAGGAGGGGGTCGTGCTCGTTAACTGTGCGAGAGGAGAGCTGATGGAAATTCAGGCCCTGATCCGGAACGTGGAAAATGAGAAAATCGGCGCTCTCGCCCTGGATGTGTTTGAAAATGAAGGAGGAATTTACCATGAGGACAGGCGCTCTGATATCCTGAAAAACCGGGATATGGCATATCTGCGCCAGTTCCCAAATGTCATCATGACGCAGCATATGGCTTTCTATACGCAGGAAGCGGTGGAGAGTATGGTGCGGACAGGGCTTGAAAGCCTGATCGCCTTCTATGAAGGAAAGAACTACCCCACACAACTGTAACAGAGTACAAGTCTCTTGCATATCTATATAAATAGAAAGAAAATGCGCGGCATAAAGCCGGACGGGACGGAGGATTTCATGCTCTTTTCTGAATTGAAATGCAAGGAAGTCATTAATCTGCGGGACTGCAGGAAACTGGGGCGCATTGAAGATTTTGAATTTGACGTCTGTACAGGCTGCATCTGTAAAGTGATCGTGCCCGGAGGAACCAAGTGGAAACGCTTTTTTAACTGTGATGAAGATAGGGTGATCTGTTTTAAGGATATCAAACAGATCGGCCCGGATCTCATCATTGTGGATCTGCCGGACTGCTGAACCCTCCTGTGACCTGCGTATCCGCCCCGCCTTCTGGCCACGCAGAATGGGGATATGGCCTCCGGTACAGGCGACAGAACAGGAGGCCATATCCCCATTCTGCATAGTCAGAAGGCGGGGCGGATACGCAGGGCGCGGGAGGGGTCAGCAGCCCGGCAGTCCGGTTGACATAAAAATAACGAATGGTTATAATGGGAACAAAAAAGCAGCATGCAGACCTTAGGGAGGGATTGCTATGAAATGTCCATTTTGCGGCCATGAAAATACGCGCGTGATTGATTCCAGACCAGCGGATGAGAATAACTCGATCCGCAGGCGCCGGGTCTGTGATGAATGCAGCAAGCGCTTCACCACCTATGAGAAGGTGGAAACCATTCCGTTAATCGTGATCAAAAAGGACAATAACAGGGAGCAGTATGACCGTTCCAAAATTGAAGCAGGGGTACTGCGGGCATGTCATAAGAGACCAATTTCTGTCAATCAGATCAATCAGTTAGTCGATGAGGTTGAGACGGAAATATTTAATCGTGAGGAGAAGGAGATCCCGAGCAGTCTGATCGGAGAACTTGTGATGGATAAGCTGAAAGATCTCGAGGCAGTTGCATATGTAAGGTTTGCTTCGGTATATCGTGAGTTTAAAGATGTGAATACATT
>ERZ826396.1270-NODE-1270-length-29432-cov-3.503285_pt1 | contig 29432 bp, 27 predicted proteins | sample MGYA00519926_ERZ826396 | MGnify/ENA primary metagenome ERZ826396 (study PRJEB31778, sample SAMEA3449230) | human gut metagenome | biome: human gut; feature: human-associated habitat; material: faeces | place: United Kingdom | collected 2010/2012 ... | reverse complement strand
TCCATGTGGTGGGATAAGCTGCTGTCGGCCGCGATCTCGGCGGGTGTGGCGGCAATCATCAGCGCCTTAGCGGCAATGATTGTGAGGTGATATAGATGCTGGTATCGATCCCGATTGCAATCATCTCGTTTGTGACGTGGCTACTATCACAGCTGGTCTGACAAAACATAGCCCTCCGTCGAACGGCGGAGGGCAGAAATTAATAATTGGAGGTATATCAATGGAATATCGCAAAAAGCCTGTTATCGTTAATGCTTGGGACTGGATGGGAGAATGCAATCCCGACGAGATGCCGGAATGGCTCGCTGAAGCTCTAGCGGCTGGGACGGTCACGATTGAAAACCCCGGCGCATCCAATACCCGAATGATCATTAAGACGCTGGAAGGCGATCATGCGGCCAACCCGCATGACTACATCATCCAGGGCGTAGCAGGGGAACTGTATCCCTGCAAACCCGATATCTTCGAGGCGACTTACGAACTGGCCGATCTGGATGACGATGACACGCCGGTGAATCCCTACATTAAAGATTGGCTGAAAGCCTCTGGCATCCGGGCAATCAAGACTGTCGCGCAGACGGCGGTTGCAACCATCGGCACATCCGCTGTTATAGGGGATGTCAACTGGCTCATGGTGGGCAGCGCCGCGCTGTTGGCCGGCATCCTGTCGCTGCTCACGTCGGTGGCAGGATTGCCGGAGGTTGAAAAAAACAAATAATTATAACGATCCCCGGAATCCGCTATGAACATCCTTCTATGATGACAGTTTGTTTTTTGAATGTCTCTCATAAAGGGAGCATATCATGTTGGATTCCGGGGATGCTTTACGAATCAATATTGAATTCTGTAAGTGAATAGTTTTCAGAAAGAAACTCTCTAATAAATTCTTCTGTACAATAACTAACAGCTTTTTTTTGTTTTTCCGGCGAATCCTAGCCCCCATGATAGCTCGTCTAGCTCTCTATTATACCTAGGGTAAAACACAGAAATATACTGTTTATGAGGATCCGCGTTTGATTCTTCTCCGTAATCCGGCGCAGTTCTTATCAAAAGTACCTCGTTCTGCTCTTCTATGAAAATGTCGTTTTCTTTAAAAGCGCCAGAACCCAAATCAAATGTCTCACTTTCATCATAATCATTTTTATAGTATGGCTCCTGATAAAAGCTTTTCAGCCCCTCTTCTAGTTCTTCTAACTCTAATTCACTATCGTCTTCAACGCACACGGTCGGCGGAAAAGATCCCAATAAATAATAAGTTTCTCGTTGGAAAGAATATGAAAAAATTCCAATCAAATATGAACCAACAGTACCGCCTAAGGGATCAATAAACCTGATGACAATCTCTTTTGATGTATCGTCTGTTAATTCGACTACGTCCATGATTTCAGCGAAATAGTCAGCATTAGGAGTGCCGTCCAAAGTATTTAGCGCGAATGAATACGAGAGATTATATTTGCTTCCATACCCAAACAAATTATAAAACTGATTTAAAACACTATTTTCAATTTGGTCAAAAATGAATAATTTATGCCTTGGTTTACGATGATCCGGATCATAATATATATAATCAGACTTTCTATCAGCGATTACTATAATACTTTGGTTCCCAAAACCATGTATATCTAACATTTTAATATCTTGGATTTCAGAATCGCTTGGTAATTGAGACATGATGTTTTGCATGATCAAATCATCGTCACAAGACGCAGCCATTCCAGTCTTCCCCAAAACGAATAAAATCAGCGCACTAAACACTGTTAACGTAGAAACAACAGAAATTGCAGAGTATATAAACTTAAATATTTTAATAAATTTGATTTTCTTTTTTTGCTTTTTAATATTCGACTCCAAAACAGTTTACACCTTCTCGATTATTTGTCCATTCAGATTCTTCTCTCTGCAATAAAGTAACCTGTCTAATAAATCACTTGTATATTAATACCGGGGTTTCCATCCATGCCCCAAGAGTGATATGAGTATACCCCAACTCTTCGAAATAAAAAGTCAGCGTTTTTACATTAGAAACGTCAATCGCCTTATCCTGCTGCTTAAAATCTTTATCGAATTTAATAGTACATATTTCTTTACCATCTCCGCTAATAACCAAATTAGCTTTATTTGTAGTGTTTTTCTTAATGGGAAGAACTACTTTTAAAGAAAAATTCAAATATTTATATTGTTTATTGAGTGGATACACACATGTCCCAGCGCCAGAAAATATTAAATCCCCATTATCAAACAGATAGTATAGAAAATTATTTGCGCCCTCTATATCCATAAGGCGTATCGTTTTATCCCCCTTTTGGATAGGTATCCTATGATTATAAACCTGATTTTGCATCGGCGTTTTAGTGGTTTCCGTTATAGACCGTGTTGTTTCAACGCGACGTTGAGTAACGACTGGACCTGTTTTAGTATATTCTAATGTAGTGCTATAATTTTCACTTGTTACATTTGATACTATATCAGTTGAATTAATAGAAGCTATCTCGGTTTTATCCGAGATGGCTTCTGCAAGCGATTCTGCAAGCGATGGGAGTGTACTATTTGACACTTTGTCTTTAAACGGAAACTTAATTACAATTGTCAAAGATACTATAAGTATGATGAGGGCCCCGTTAATTATTGCAATTAACCAATGACGGAACTTTTTTCTCGTTTCCTGTTTCGTAAGAGACTCCTTTTTTATTTTATTCCATATGCCTACGCCCGCTATTAAAGCCGCAAACAAAGGCGCAAAAATAGATAGTACCATGCCTATTTCTGTATACGTCATACTAATCCCTCACTTTATTGTATTTTCTATTATTATATAACATATCGCCCTTAAATCAAGACATTTTTGTTTTTATCTGAATTGTGTTACTCAATTTAAAAGCTAATTATTTCAGTTCGTAAACATATTAGGTAAAAATAGGAAACGAGATGCAAACTTATATAAAAAACACCTGTCGAAGAAAATTCTCGACAGGTGTTTTTTATCTTTTAAGAATTATCCCGAAAACACTATTTAAGCAAAAAAATGTTTCGGATAATCCTGCTTTGGTGGAGCATAGCGGGATCGAACCGCTGACCTCTACACTGCCAGTGTAGCGCTCTCCCAGCTGAGCTAATGCCCCATACTGCACACAACTTTTCCATCACGGGCCAACGCGTTAAATAATAGCATAGTTGCAAACGAAAATCAAGTATTTTTTTCATTTTTTCTGCATCATTTGTTTTTTCCTACTCGATACCGCGTATCATCACACGGTAATTACGATATGTCACATGTGAAAAGGAAGCTTCTTCTTTTAAAAGCAAATGATCTTTGCACTCGGCTTATTATGAAGGCGAACGTGGCTGGGAAATTGCCAAAGCAGCGGGGGACAACCGCAAGATATATTTCTTAGGCCCAAAAAATAATGCTGCCGCAAACCACTTTGCAGCAGCATTATTTTAACATCTCAGCTTAAACGTGGGTTTCCAGCACGGTAACCTGCCCTTCTATTCTGCAAGCACCGCTGCCAGCAGGCAAAAACACGCTCTCTCCCTTGTGAAACGGCATACTATGCCCGCATGAGGTAAGCACGCCCTCCCCCTCCAGCGCAATCAGGGAGACGAAAGAGGAAGCGTCCACCGTCAATACGGCATGCGTAGACGCCTCGATCACAGACGATGTAAATAGATCGCAGGATACCAAAAGCGTTTTGACATAGCCGTTGAACTGCTCCGGCTCCCCCTGCGGCTTTGAGCCATGGGCAGGAGGCGCGCAGTGCGTTACCTCTACCGCCTGATCCACATGCAGCTCGCGCGGCTTTCCATCTTTGCCGACACGTCCATAATCGTAAACGCGATAGGTTGTGTTGGAATTCTGCTGCACCTCTGCCAGAAGAATCCCCTTGCCGATTGCGTGCAGGGTGCCCGCCTCAATAAAGAACAGATCGCCTTTTTTTACTGGAACACGGTTGACAACCTCCATCAGCGTTCCATCTGCAATCCTGCGGCGGAACTCCTCCTGGCCGATCTCTCGCCGAAAGCCATAGATCAGCTCAGCGCCTTCCTCCGCATCGAGAATATACCACGCCTCCGTTTTGCCAAATTCCTTCTCGACGCGGCGCGCATAGGCGTCGTCCGGATGCACCTGAACAGACAGGTTATCCTTTGCATCGATGAGTTTGATCAGGATCGGGAAATAAGCAAACTTTTGCGCATGTGTTCCAAGGCAGGCAGCCCCCATCTGCTTAACGGCCTGCGTCAGCGTCAGCCCTTGATACCGCCCGTTTTCAATCAAATCCTCGCCCTGCGGGTGGCAGGAGAGCATCCATGCCTCCGCTAGCTTATCCAGCGGCGCATCCACACCATATTCTTCACGCAGCCGCGTGCCGCCCCATAGATAGTCCTTCACAGCTGGCTTTAACTTCATGGGTTCCATCTGTAGGCCTTCCTTTCCATTGCAACATTTTCTATTTTCATCCTATCAAATCCAGGCAAAAATAGCAAGCTCCATTCGCGCTATTTTCTCGCCTTTCCTGCGGTGTGGAGCAGCGGGCGCTCTCTGAAGCGCCCCACGTTACCAAGCATATGGCGGAATATCCGTTTTTCACAATGACCGGGCAGACCCATTGTAAAAAAAGAAAGCGGAGCCACTCCTTTTTCAAAAAGAATGGCTCCACCCGTCAGACTTCATGCGAGGCTTATAACGCGCTCTGTAGGGCAAGCGCCCTCTTATAAAGCGGGTCAAATTCGCACCCGCAGCTTCCGCACTCCCGATCCGCCTGCTCAATGGCAGCGATGAGAGATGCTTTATCACCGCCTCCGTTAAGCCACTCTTGGGCCGGCACGGCAATGAGATCCCAACCAGAGGCCGCAAATTTTTCCATGATCGCTTTGAGTTCATCTTGCGTATGTTCCATTGTGTTTGCTCCTTTCAAACATTGTGATTTCGAATAGGAATGTAATTTTATGCTATCACATCCATGGCAGGAAAGCAATGCTTTTTTCCTCTCCGCTTCTGTTTTGGAGCACCTCTAGTGATCCTAATACGGTGCTGCAACGGCATTTGAGCGTCAGTGAAAATAAATTGGATTGGATATAGCCAGTGGATAATCCCCAAACCCGGGCAGCCGAACAGAGGCAATCAGATAAGCAAACGGCGTTTCTGTAACCGTTGCCTCGCCCTGGAGCCTCCCTTTCTGTGGCCTGACACGCGCTAGCTCCCCCTGTGCGCCGATGAGCCGCAACGCCGTGCCCTTGGGTGCATAATCTGCTGAAAACCGCACAGAATGGTTTTTTCCTGCGGCAACGGTATCGCCAAAGCTCTTTTCTCCACAGGTAAGGCTGAGGCGCACGCCGTTTCGTCCATTCATGATGTAGCTGCGCCCATGCAACGCCGCATCAACGATGTCGGCGGCGCTGCGCGAGGCACTGTAAACCGCTGTGACAGGATGTGCCAAGCGCACTGGGCGGCGATCGTGATGAAAATCACTGCCGCCTACCGCCGCAATTTTACGGCCGCTTTTCAGCATGTTTGTCCACCAGGCGATGCCGCGGAGATTAACGGGGCGCATTGGGCCGTTCCACACCTCAATCATATCGAAGCACGCCTCATCCTCCCAAAGATAAGGGCAGAAATTGCACTTCGGGTGGTTCACCGAAATTACCGCGCCATCCTCTCTCGCCTCCCGCACGATCCGCCGCATCTCCTCCGGGCTGTTTGCCACAAAGGAATTGCGAAACGGCCGCCCGATCCCAAAGAAATTCATATGGCCCTTGTAATGCGTCCACTCCACACCAGGGACGAGGGTGATCCCCGGAAAATGTGGCAGGCGCAGGTTCTCCGCATAATTGTTGTGATTGGTCACGGCGATAAAATCGAGGCCCTTATGTTTGGCTATTTTAGCGAGCGTTGTAATATTGTGCTGCCCATCGGAAGCGTCTGAATGTATGTGAAAATCGCCGAATAGCCACTGTGCCTGCCGGCGATGGAATCGAAGCTCATAGGTGACGATCACCCCCTCTTCCTCCACATGATAGGCTCCGATGAGAATCCGCCATTTTCCCGGCCGGACCGGGCCCATGAGGTAGCCGGGCGTTGCGTCGTGTTCCCCCACGGTCACGCTCTCCCGCGCGCTGCCGGACCAGCCGAGGAAGCGGCCGTCCTCATCCTCCAGCCCAAGGTCTATAATATTGTGCAGAGCGCTTTTATGGGGATATTGATAAGAGACAGTAACGCCCTCCACCTCCTCCGGCACATCAAATGGAAGCGACAGGTATTTGCCCTCATCTTCCTTGCGAATGCGATGCTCTATCACTATATGATCCAAAGCGTTATCCCCCGATATCATCAAAAAATTTCTGAAGATGCCTGTCCCAAAAATCCCAATCGTGCGCGCCGTCCTCAAAGGCGACCGCCACGTCGAGCCCAACCTCCCGCGCGCGCCCAGCAAAGCTACGGTTGCCGAAGATCATTGGATCCTGCTCTCCGCAGGCCAGATAGGCGCGGCTGCCCGCGTGCTTCTCCGCGTTGAGCAGGTTGATCGGGTTGAGCGGCGTCGTGTTGATTTCCGCTGCCTTTTCCACTAGGAAGGGAAAATCTTCGCGCATTTCATCGTTAAGCGCTAAAAGCATGGGGCGGAGATCGAGCACGCCGGAGAAGCTCCCCCAAGCCGCATAGCGCTCCGGAAAGGTCAGCGCAATGCGAGCAGCACCCATGCCGCCCATTGAATACCCAGCAATAAAATTTTGCTCCCGCCTGCGGGACAGCCCCATGAGCAGATGCAGATATTCCGGCAACTCCTCCGCGATGTAAGTAAACCAATTTTGGCCGTTAATCCCGTCGCAGTACATGCTGCGCCCGCCCGTAGGCATAACCAGCACGAGATCGTGCGCACGCGCATACCGCTCCGCGCCTGATAACCGCAGGAAGGCGGTAGCGTCCTCCGAAAGCCCGTGCAGAAGGTAGACGGTCCGGCGAGCGGAAAGCGGAATGCCTTTTATGCGCACGGAATCCGGCACGACCAAAGTGACAAGTGTGCACATTTTCAGCGCTTTGGAATGAAAATCAAGCGTGATCACTGCCATTTTCCCCCTCCTCCTTCCGCCCTTTTCCCTGCTCAAACTTTAAAAAGCGGGACATGACCACGCAAACCACCAACACGGCCAGAGGGAACAACACCGTTAGGAAACGGGCCGCCTGATCCGGCGCCGCGCCGGGATTTGCGCCGCTTTCAAATCCATAAAACCGAAAGACCAGCAAATAGGCAAGGGAGGAAAAGAGCCCACTTGACTTATTGAGGATGCCGAGCAGGCTTGAATACGTCCCCTCCCGCTGCACGCCGTGTTTTGCCGCATCCTCATCTAGAATTCGGGCGGCCACAATATCCATTGTCGTAGACACGCCGCCCATGCCAAAGCCGACCGCCACAACGGCGATTGCGGATAAAATAAGGGTATTGGTAAAATACAGCGGGATCACGCTGATTGAGCTGACCAGGAGCGCCAGCCTCCAGGCCGGCATAAGCGTCATCTTTTTGACGATCTGCACCCAGACAGGAATAAAAACAATCGCCATAACAATCACTGTGCCGAGCAGGATCGTTGAGCTTGCACCGCCCTCGCCAAGATGGTATTTCACATAGAACGGCACGCCGGACTGCACCAGGCCAAGCGCTGCAAAAAAGGAGGCGTTGGTAATGCCGTAAATCCAAAATTTCGGGTTTTTGAGGATGTCGAAAAGGCTCCGGAACAGCCGTGGCTTCGGGCGCTCCATCGCCGCAGGGTCCTCATGGCAACCCAAGCTCATAAACCAGATCACTGCAACCGCCAACACACCGTAGAGGATGGCCGTTGCCGAAAACCCAATCGCATCCGTGACCATCGGCGTCAGCGCAATGGATACTACCATTGCAATCAATTGAAAAACCTGACGCATTGCATTGGTTTTCGCCCGCTCCGCCTCCGTGCGAAACAGCTCCGGGAACAGAGCGCCGTAATTTGCATTGATGAGGGAATCCAGCGTGCCGGTCAGGATATACATCAGCAGCATGTAGGAAAATGCCGACCCTGCCGCAAGGCTGGCAGGCGGATTGAAGAACAGGATGAAGCATAGCACAAGAAGCGGCGCGCCGAGCATCAGCCATAGCCTGCGGCGGCCCCATCGGGTGCGCGTACGGTCGGAAAGAAAGCCGTAAACGGGGTTGTCGATCGCGTCGACAAAGGTATAAAGAAACAAAACAAGAGAAAACTGCTGCGTTGTGATAAGCCCCAGCTTATCAATGTAGAAAAAAGCGGCATAGGTCTTAAACATGTTGATGGGAATCGATGTACCAAACATTCCCACGGCATAGCGAAGCGGGCTGGTTGCCTTACGCGCGCCGGCGGCGATCGTATTCTGCATGATTGTGACCATCCTTTCCTTAATAAATAGACTAAATTTTTTTGTTTATGCTTCCTGCCTTCCATTTGCATTGTAGCATGTCTCTGCACATACGTCTGCGCACTCTTTTAAAGGAATAGGCGTTTTTTTTAATTTTTTCTACATGATATGTATGATGGGATTGCATAAACCAATTTCATCGGATAGAATGGAAAGCATAGAGGAACGTCTTATGCTGATATATCTTGCATAAAAATCAAAAAGTCAGGTGGAAAAATTATGCAAACCGTTGATTATCGCAATAACAAACGGCTTCTACAAGAGGGGGTATCCTTCCATTGGTGGGATGCCCCACACACCTCTCTGCACAACCACAACCACTACGAATTTTTTATCATTACCTGCGGGCAGACCAACCACATCCTCAACGGAGCGCAGAAGCGCCTCTCCAAAAACGACCTGTTTTTGATCCGTCCGGAGGATTGCCACCAGTTTACACCCATCGCGGGAAGCCGCTGTATCCACATCAATCTGCCAGTCACAACGGCGAAGCTTTCCAGCCTGTGCGAAGCGCTCGGCATCAGCCTCGATGCGCTGCTCGGCGGGGAAGAGCTGTGCATCGCTCTGAATGATGTGGAACTCGCTTTTTTTCAATCTCGTGCACAGCAGCTGAACCTCATCGCCCGCTCCGCGGAGGAGCCCGATCGGCTCAGCGTGCTGGTTATCTGCGAGATGCTGGTGCATGCAATCTCCCTTTTATATAAAAAATGGCGGCCTTTTTCCGCCGACTGCCCAGAATGGATGCAGGCTCTCTTGCAAAAGATCCACTCGCCAGAATATATTTCTTGCAGCGCAGCCGATGTTTATCGTTTGGCAGGCTACTCGCCCCCTGTCGTCATCCAGTATTTTCGACAGTATACCGGCGACACTGTCACCGCTTACCTGACCAAGGCTAAGATGGATTTCGCATGCAGTCTGCTCTTAACGACACAGATGACCACGATCGAGATTGCTTGCCAGCTCGGCTACAGCAGCCTGAGCCATTTCAATAAGTGCTTTCGCAACCACACTGGCAAAAGCCCGCGGGAATACCGGCGCGCCGCAGGTTCGCAGGGGCGGTGATTGTATTGGAATCATAGGAGGGAGAAAAGGAGAGGTTTCCGTTTTGGGCGGCTCAAGCCCAAAGTCTGCTTCGAAACGGTAAAAATGTGATTTTTCAGAAAGATCCGCTGCAAAATGCGAGGCATTTTGCAGCGGATCTTGTTTTACCGCATCATTCGAGCGTTTTTATACCAACACGGGCTGGAGTTGCTCGCCGTTCAATGCAGCCATGGCGGCATCATAAGTTTTTGTGAAATCCGCAACAATGGAATTCGGCTTTTTTACACAATCATCTTGGCGCATGGGAATCATATAGAGATTCTTATAATTGAGTAGCTGGCCAATATTTTTCGCGGCCGCTCCCAATGCATCGTTGGTTGAAACGCCGATAAGCACAGGGCGGTTGTTGCGCAGATGCGCCTTCGCCGCCAACGTAACCGGCGTATCCGTGATGCCGGTTGCAAGCTTCCCGATGGTGTTGCCTGTACACGGCTCAATAATCAGGATATCCAGCAGCTTTTTGGGGCCAATAGGCTCCGCATCAAACAGGGTGTGGATAATTTTCTCCCCACACATTTCTTCAATTTCCACGCGAAAGTCAGCCGCTTTCCCAAAGCGGGTATCTATGCTATAAGCCGCTTGCGACATGATCGGCACAATATGCATGCCCTTCTCCAAAAGCACTCTCATCTGAGGGAGCACCTTGGAAAAGGTGCAAAAGGAGCCGCACATCGCAAAGCCGGCGGTAATCTCACTCATGTATAACTCTCCCTTTCATGAAGGTCAACAGATGCGGGCGCTGATGCGGCGTGTTTTGCGTCAATCCATATCCCCCGCGTAAACCTGCGGCTGTGGTGTGTTTTTGGCTCAGCCGTTGCCCTCTCTGATGACATTCCGTATCGTATCGCTGATGATTCTCCCCGCCGTTTTCGGCGCTACCTTACCCGGCAGGGAGCTGGCTTTGATCACTTTGAGCCCACGCGCTTGGGCTGCCTCCAGATCGATTCCCCCCGGCGCGGACGCAATTTCAACAAGCAGGCAATCCGCCTGCAACTTCTCCAAAACCTGGCCGCCCAATACAAGGGCGGGCACGGTATTGACCACATAATCGAATCCGCCTGCATAGGCGGGCAATTCTTCATAAAACACGCCGTGCATCCCTTCCACCTGCGCCCAGGCGAGATCCGCCTGCTTGCGCGCCGCAACGGTAACTTGTGCGCCAAGCGAGCGCAAAAGGGCGCAAATGGTCTTGGAAGTTCTCCCAAAACCCGTTACAAGGGCATGGGAGCCATGCACTGTGATAGGAAGCTCTTCTATGACGATTTGCAGCACGCCCTCCGCCGTAGCCACGGCGTTGCGCACCGTTAGCTCTTCCCGCGCAAAATAATCAAACGCCTCGATCCCCCTGTGCTTTAAGTACTGCTTTTCCCGCTCGCCCAGCATGCCGCCAAACACAATCTGGCCGCTTTCCACCGCGTGCAGGATATCCGCCAAAAGAATCTCTTCCCCGGCAAAGGGCGCATTGAGAGACACGTTGTCCCGGCTCAGCGGCAGAGGAAAGATCACAGCATCCTTGCCCTTGAGCGCTTCATAATAATCCCGACAGCTGCCGCTTCCCACATGATTGGTTTCTTCCAAGTGTTCAAACCCAAACAGGCTAACTGTAAAGCCAGCCTGCCCCAGCGCCTCCGCCATATAAATCTGACGCATATCCCCACCGATCACCAGACAATTGTGTATCTCTTTCATCAAATAAAACCCCCATAGAATGCTTCGTTACCATTCTATGGGGGGCAGGCCCGCTGTGTTCCTGTTTCTTTTGGGGCGCTTTTGCCATGCAGAGGCCGCCTTGGGCTGGAAGCCCAAACCAATCAAACTGTAAAACAAAGCGTGAGCCTTAGAAGAAGCAGGCGTATCCCATCATTCCAATGATCGGGAAATTATATCGCCTTATGGATGTACATTCTGGTTAAATCTGCTTCACCATCGCCTTGAACCATACATAAAAATTTCCAACCATAACGCTCATAAAATGAGGTGTGGTCTGTAATGAGATAAAGCGTATCAATCCCTTTTTGCTTCATATCTTCACAGACATAACGCAGCAATTTTCCAGCGATCCCTTGACAGCGATCAGTTTGCTCTACGTAGAGGGCACAAACATTGGGCGTTAAATCGTTTCTGTTATGAAAGTCATTTTCTATGACGCCAATTCCCCCTGCCATTCTACCCTCCGATAGGACTACATACCATTGTGGAACCGCATTTGCATTTTGTATACAGGCCTCCATACTTTCCAAATATGCTTCAAGTGGAATATTCCATTTTTCATGAAACCAGTTTGCCGCACGATTTTTTAATTCCGGATGTTCCTGTATTGTTGCAATCTTATAAATATTCATTCTTTCGTCCAACCTGTATCTGTCGCGATGCGCCTAATCCGCTCCACGTGCTCTCTTCCTATTCGGATACGCCGCCAGCTCGAACCGTTGGGATTTTGCTATTACAGCCGCCATGCCCGATTCTGCTCATACGGCATGCGAGTCATAAATGGGGGAAGCGAATGCTATCTTCCTTTTTTTAAAATTCTTTTTAGGGCCTCCAGATCCAATAAATTAACTGTCTCAAATTTCCCCTGATAAAACACAGCCCAGTTATTGAACACACAGGGCAACTCCTTTGCTTTTTGCAAAGTATCCACTTGCATGAAGGAGACGGGGACACCATTCGTCTCACAATACTGTTTGATCGCCCGAATCGTTTGATCCACATAGGGGCATTGCATATCATAATAGATTGTTAACTCTTTGCTCTCAATTCCTTGGCTTTTTGCATTTTTTGCAAACTTTGGCACTGTCTTGTCAAAAGAAACGGCTAACAATTCATATCCATACTCGGTTGTATCCACCACCTCAAACCCAAACTTCTTCGCAAATGCCTGGTCAGAAAGCCAGGCCTTCTGTTTTTTCGATCCAAGCATACAAACGCCGGATTTCCCCTGTTTTCTGGCCTCGTCCAAGCAATACTCCATCAGCGCTCTGCCATATCCTTTTCCTTTTTCGCGGCCCAAAACCCATAAGCAGTACACATAGTAAAAATTGTCGCCAATGATAGGAACCCAAGCGGTTTCCAGAGGGGCGTACTCGATAAAAACTGTGGCCTTTGCTGCGTTTAACTTGCGAAAGACATGGCCTTCCTTGAGCCGGTTCGAAAGCCACTGCCGCTTTGCGTCGATACCAGGATGAGACTTTTTGCTGCGGATAATGCAGCATAAATGCTCCTGAGCCAGGTTTTCTGTTGTTATGTTGATAAATTCAGCATCCATATGGATCCTCCCGCTTGCCATTCCAATTCCGTCCGCCACCGCTTTTCTGTTTGACTGCCCAAATCCCGAACCCATATTTTTGATATCGCATCCACTGGAAGTTAAGCCGCTTCTGCACATCTGAAGAGGTAAACGAGAGTTTAAGCACTGCCTGTTACAGCACCACACCATATTGCTGCGCAATATTTTTCAGCCCATCCTCAATCTCAGCGCGTGTGAAATTATGCGCCTCCAAATAGGCGTCGTCCCGCTCATTGAGCTGCAAATAGAAATCAATTGCCACGCGCAGGCCGGGGAGACCCAACTGGCCGACCTCCTCATAGAGCCAGTTTTCCGCCTCGTTGATCTTTCCCTCTGCCAACAGGCGGCACAGCGCTTGATGCAATTCATCCGCCTTTGAATACGGCGCTTTCAAAGGCAACTCATATTTCACACCATCGGAGCGCAGCAGCAACCGGGCGAGTAGTTGGCCGAGCATTTTGATCTGCCGCATGATATAGTCCTTCTCATAGTTTTCAAACATATCGTATCACCCTCCCAGCCATTGCGACGCCATTGTGCACAACCGCTCTCTTGTATTCCAATCCGGATGCTCCAAAACAGCCTGCAAAAGCATTTGTAATGCCTTGCCCGTTTCCCGGCCGGCGGGAATGCCGAGCGCTCTCAAATCGTGTCCATTCACGGCGAGCTGGCCGGTGCGCCATGGCTCGCGCTTCGCTAGAATATCCTGCAACAGATCGCGCAGGGATGCATTATCCTCCCCGAATAAACATGCTCTTGCCGCGAGCAAATCCCCCCAGCACTCCGGCGACAGGCTTGGAAAACGCGATTTCAGCTCCGCTCTGCTTTGGGGAAGCGGCTGAGCGAACTGCCGCTCATACGCGCCGGCAGATTGATTCATTGCGTTACTCAGCTTCAGCGCGGCGCAGACGGCATGCACCTGCGCGCCGCAGATCCGGCACAGGGCGGCCAGACGCAAAGCGCCGTCCGGCGGAAGCGTGTCCAGCAATGGAAAAACGCCATGCTCTGTAGAGGTAAGCCCACAAAAGGAAAGCGCTCCGTTGCATAGCAACGGCGCCAGCGCGGAGGGCCTCTGCCCCGCCAGCGATTTCATCAGCTCCGCCGCCACACGCTCTGCGCTGATCTTTGCAAGATTTTCCCCATACAGAAGCGCTGCGCAGAGCGTGTGCTCTTCCAGTGCAAAATCAAGCTGCGAAGCGAACCGGAAGGCGCGCAAAACACGCAGGGCGTCCTCTTCAAAGCGGGTGGACGGCTCCCCCACCGCGCAGATTACACGCGCCTCCAGGTCATGCTGCCCGCCAAACAGATCGGTGAGACCTCTGGACGGAGCATAAGCCATTGCGTTCACTGTAAAATCCCGGCGTGCCAGGTCTTGCTCAAGCCGCGACGCAAATAGAACGCCTGAAGGCCTTCGAAAATCATGGTAAGCTTCTTCCGTGCGAAAGGTCGTCACCTCCAGAGGCTCCCGCTGGGCGATGACCGTGACCGTACCATATGTAATGCCGGTTGGAACCGTATGCGGAAACAGGCGCAGCGTCTCCTCCGGGAGGGCGCTCGTCGTCAAGTCATAATCGTGCGGCTGGACGCCACGCAGCAAATCACGCACGCACCCGCCAACCGCCCAAGCCTCAAAGCCCGCCTGCTCCAATTGATCGATGCAGGCGCAAACATGGGGAGGGAGAGTCAAAACCATTGCTCTCTCCCTCCCCTTTGATGAATTCATCTATTGCGCAGGCTCTGCCTGCTGATCCTGTTGTGGAGGCTGAAGCTGTTCCTCCTGCAAGGCCGCCTCATAAGCTGCGAATACGGCACGCTCAATCTCCTCGCGCGCAGCCCGATTGAGCGGGTGCACAAGGTCGCGGTAAGTGCCGTCTTTTTCCTTACGGCTGGGCATTGCGATAAATTTGCGATTCGGCCCATTGATGATTTTCACCTCATGCACTGCCACCGCATTGTCAATCACGATGGAGGCCATCGCGCACAACCGTTCCTCCTGGTGATAAATGCGCCTGATTTTTACTTCGCTGATTTCCATCTATTTCATCCCCGCCCGTCAAAACGATTCGGGAATAGTATTTTCCCTTTTCTCCGTTTTATCCGGGCTGGGAAGGGATTACAGGAGGTATACGCCAGAAGCTAAAACGGCAATTTCCTCCTTTTGCCAACGAAAAAATTTATAAACAGGCTCCTGAAAGTGCTGATAATCCCGCACCGCATACCGGTCGAGGCTAAGTGTGCTAATTTGGTGCGAACGCTCATTACATATATACAGCACCCGTCCATACCGCACAAGCGAACACGGCCCGTCAAACGCGCGCTGCGTGCCGCCGCTGATGCGTAGAGCAATCCGTTTCGTCGCCGTGGAAAAGCAGATCACAGCATTTTGCTCCGGCACAGCCGACCAAAAAAAATCCCCATCTACTGCCAAGTCGGAAACCCCTGCTCCGCGATAGGTCAATTCCCCGCGCCAGACCGGCCGGCCCTCTTTTGAAAAAAATCCGAGCTCTCCTCCGGGATAAAGCACGGCCAAATTCCCATCCGGAAGCCGGGCCGTATCGCAGGAAACATAGTCGCCAAGGCTCCGCACAAGCGTTTCATAACCTGCGCCGAACTTACGGCGCAGATATACGCTCCGCCGCACAGGAACCTCTTCCCGCGTGTGCAACAAAAATTCGTGAAAGGAGAGGCGGATTTGCGTTTCATCGAGAATCTCCCTCCGTACAAAGAGAAAACCGGAGCGGGTTGGAAGAATATCTAAAAATTGCAGCTCTAGCAATTTCTCCATAGAAACCGTCAACCTTTTGCGGTAAAGAGAAAACGCCGCCAGCCCAACACGCCTTTTGAGCCCATGGACATTTGCCCCTTTTACCGCGTTATTTTACAGGCGGTAAATCAAGGCGTGTCACCTTCACCGCCGAATGGAATAGGACATTCCCTGTTTGGTATCCAACACAATCGTATCCGCATCGAGCACTGCAAAAGCGGCGGGCGTGCCGTTCTGATCCAAAATATGCACGGTGTGGATGCCGGGATAGGAGAGCTTGCACGCACCGCCTGCGCGGGCATGAATGCTGCCCTCCACGAGCTTTTTCTCCTGCCAGGCTAGATCAATCACAAAATTCCCACGCGCCACAAGGCCCCTGAAGCTGCCGGTTGCCCATGCGTCGGGCAGGGCGGGCAAAAGCTGTATCACACCCGCATGGCTTTGCAAAAGCATTTCCGCAATGCCCGCAGCCGCACCAAAATTCCCGTCGATCTGGAAGGGCGGATGGGTGTCCCAGAGGTTATCGAGCGTGCTGTGCCTTAAAAGCTCTCCAAGCATTTTATAGCTGTGATTGCCATCAAGCAGGCGCGCCCAAGCGCAGATTTTCATCGCTTTTGACCAGCCGGTCCCGCCGTCGCCCCGATCCTCAATAGAAACACGGGCGGCATGCCGATATTCCGGCGTTTGCGCAGTGATATGGCTGCCAGGATAGAGGCCAAGCAGATGCGACATATGACGATGATGGTTCTGCACTTTTTTGGTTTTAAAGCCGCGGTCAGGCCACTGATCCTCAAAAAACCATTCCTTAATTTGTCCCCATTTGCCCACCTGAAGCGGTTTTAAAAGGGGCAGCTGCTTGCGAATTGTTTCAAGCAGCGCCTGATCCGGCAAGCCCTCCCAACCGTTTTCTGCCAATACACGCGCAGCATCCAGCACATCGGTATAGAGCTGCCACACAAGCTCCTGATCATAAGTATCCCCTGCGGTAACCGGCCCATTTTCCGGGGAAAAGCTCGGAGAGGATACCATGCGGCCGCTCTTTGCATCAAAAATCAGCAGCTGTGTCCACAGGCGCGCGCATTCCTCCATCATTGGATAAATTTCCTTGGCAAGCAGCGTCACATCGCCGCTGAAGGTATAGCAATCATAAGCATTTTGCAGCATCCAGGCGCCGTTTGCGGGCGCCCAGCCCCAGCGCCAGTCGCTGCCGGGGCCAACCATTCCCATCGGGCTGGTCTGCGTATGCGCCATCCATCCAGTCGGCTTGGACGGATCCGGCTCACCGTTTGCGAGCCGTTCGCCAACGCCTGCATATTTCGCCGCCACAATACGGCCAGGCTTACGCATGGCCTGGAGATAGCGCAAGAGGGGCAAAGTGGTTTCGCTCAAATTCGTGGTGTGAGCTGGCCAATAATTCATTTGCAGGTTTACATTCAGATGATAATCGCTCTGCCAGGCCGGGTTGTTTTTGGCATTCCATACGCCTTGCAGGTTCGCCGGCAGGCTCCCCACACGGGAAGAGGCGATCAAGAGATAGCGCCCATATTGAAAATAGAGCATCTCCAACAACCTGCTCTGCCGCCCCTTTTTATATTTTTTTAACAGCTTATCGGTCGGTAGAGAGGTCTCCTCCTCCTGCCCCACCTGGATTTCCACTCGGTCAAAAAGCGCCTGATAATCCGCCAGATGCGCCTGATAAAGCGCCTCATAACCCTTTTCCGCCGCAACCTGCACACGCTGCAACGCCTGCGGGACCGGGTCAATCCCGCTGCGGTAATGCGGAAATTGATCTTCATAATCCGTCTGCGCGCAGAGGTAGAGCACAGCGCTATCCGCCTCGCTGACCACTAGGGAATCCTCCCCGTGCGGCTTTACCGTTCCACCATTGACAACGATTTGGAAGGCCGCAGCATAGCGCAAGTTGTTTGCATCCGGGCTATCCTTTCCGCCCACACAGCCGCGTGGGGAACCGGAAAGGAGAAGCGTATCCGCCCCTTTGACACGGCATTTCCCTTTTTGCGCAGACTCCACCCAAAAGCGAAAGCTGATCTTTTCACTGCCGTCCGCATCAAACTTTGCAACGAACACATGATCCGGATAGCTCATAAAGCAGGTGCGCGTGTGGCGCAGCCCCTTGTGCGCAAAGCTAACGCAGGAAACAGCCGTGCGCAGATCAAGCGTGCGGCGATATTGCCTACAGGAGCGCTCACGCAGGCCGGGAAAATCAAAAAACATCGTTCCAAAATTCTGGTAGGCGCCAAGGCCCGCTTCAGAGCCCTGAAGGCCGCGCATCGCTTTCTCAGCCGCTTCATTTTCCCCTGCTGCGAGCATATTTTGAATTTCATGCATCGCCTGGCCGTTATCATCCCTTGTGCAGCCGAGCGCATAGCCCGGCGTGCCGGGGCCGCCTGTCCACAACGTTTTTTCATTAAATTGGATTTGTTCGCGGCGAATGCCGCCAAACACCTTTGCTCCCATATATCCATTGCCGATGGGCAGCGCCTGCTGCTCCCAGCCTTTATAATCCGTATGTGCGGGTTTTTCATACCAAAGCGTCAGCTCACCTGCACCCGGGTAATCTTCCAAGCGATGCTTCATCTCGCCCTATTCTCCTCTCCGATAGTATCTCTTTTTAGTATAGCATATCTGAGAAGCAGAGGTAAATACGTTTTACGCTGTTATTCCCGATTTTCTCCAATTACGTTGTAAATCAACGCTTCTTCGACCGGCTGGATTTGTGAAAAATGGATCGCCGTAAGAAACAGCGCCGCCGCCTGTGCAATCTGCCCCTCTGATTCAAGATTGGTAAACAGCTGCGCAACCGTTTCCCCCCGGTGGACGAAATCCCCCGTTTTCTTTCGCAGAACGATTCCCGCCGCCGGGTCTATCGCACCCTCCTTCTCGACACGCCCCGCGCCGAGCAGCATAGCGGCGCGGCCGATCAGCTCTGCATCCATATGGATGATAAACCCGGATTCAGGTGATGATACGGGCATTTTTACTTTTGCCTGTGGAAAACGCTCCGGGTGCTCCAAAACAGAATCATCCCCGCCCTGCGCGCGCACTAGCTCCCGCAGCTTCTGAAAGGCAGAGCCATCCTGGAGCGCCGCCTCCGCCTTTTTCTCGTAAAAGGCTATGCTCCCCTGCGCGCTTAGAGCCATCATCTGCGCGCTTAGAGCCACGCACAGCCGGGTCAATGCTTGATCCCCCCTGCCGCGCAGGATCTCTGCCGCCTCAATCACCTCCAGCGCATTCCCGATGGCATAGCCCAGCGGAATATCCATGTTGGTAATCAGAGCGGAAACCCGCCGCCCCGCGCCCCTGCCGATGCGCACCATCTCTTGCGCAAGCTGACGCGCCTGCTCTTCTGTTTTCATAAAGGCGCCGCTGCCGCATTTAACGTCAAGAACGATGCACTGCGCGCCAGCCGCTAACTTTTTGCTCATAATACTGGAGGCAATCAGAGGGATGCTCTCCACCGTGGAAGTTGCATCCCGCAGGGAATATAGCGCTTTGTCCGCCGGGGCGAGTTCACCCGTCTGCCCGGCAACACACAGGCCGATCTCTTCCACCTGCCGCAAAAATCGCTTGCGGGAAAGCGACGTTTGAAAGCCGGGGATCGCTTCCAGTTTATCAATGGTGCCGCCCGTATGGCCGAGCCCTCGCCCGGACATTTTTGCCACACGGCCACCCATTGCAGCGACTAGCGGCGCCACGATCAGCGTCGTTTTATCCCCCACGCCGCCTGTGCTGTGTTTATCGGCCGCTACGCCCGAAAGAGAGGACAGATCAAGCTGTTCGCCGGAACGAGCCATCTCAAGCGTCAGCGTGAGGGTTTCCCGCTCATCCATCCCCTGAAAACAGATCGCCATCAGCAGCGCGGAAGCTTCAAAATCTCTGATTTTTCCGTTCAGATACTCGCGGATAAAAAATGCAATTTCCGCATCTGTCAGCGCTTCTCCATCCCTTTTTTTCCGGATAATCTCCCGCATCAGCATCAACACAACGCATCCTTTCCGTTTGATAAAAAAACCGCCTTTTTTAAAAACGGCTGCAAAAATACAAAATGTGAGCCCCGCGGTGGGACTCACAAAAGCTTATGAAGGATAGGGAGCTTTTGTTACGTAATCCACAACGCGAACGGCCGCACCGCCATCCGGCCGACCAAAGTGGAACGCGCGGAATCGCTCCAGCCGTGCAAGGTCAAGGACGCCATGCTCAATCTCATCGAGCAATTCGGGCATCGTCCGGACGATTTTGCCCGGCACGAAGGATTCATAGTCAAAATAAAACGGCCGGTCCTTCTCATATTCCTCCAAATCGAACGCATAAAAGATGCAGCGTTTGCGCAGCAACGCAAAATCCATCACAATGGAGGAATAGTCCGTCACCAACACATCACATAGGAGCACCAATTCGCTCACATCCGGATATGCGGTTAAATCGACTGCTCCCTCCAGCGTGCGTGTATCCGCATGAATCTGTGGGTGCAGCCGCACCAACAGCGCATACTCCTCGCCCAGATATCGGTTGAAAAGCCCCGTATCCAGCCGGGAAAGCAGCTCCCGATCCTTTTCCGGGTCATCCCGGAAGGTTGGCGCATAGAGCACCAGCTTTTTTCCCCTGCACTGCGGGTATTGCTCATTAAAACGGGCGCGCAGAGCCGTGATATCCTGCGGACGGAAGAAAAAATCGGTCCGCGGTGAGCCAAGCGGAAGCACCTGCTCCGGGCGCACATGAAAGGCGCTTGTATAATGCGGCGCAACACTTTCAGAAGAGCAAATGACAAAGGTCAGCTTGGCGTTGCCCGCTGCTTCGCGCGCACGGATTTCCGGCGGTTGGCTGATATCCTGCCCAAAGCGTTTAAAGGCGCCCTCTGCATGCCAAAGCTGCGTTACAACCACCTTTTTACCCAAATGCAGGCTTGCCAGCGGCATAAAATTATCATTGAGAAAAATATAACGAGAACGGGCTAGCCCATAGGCTTTCCGGGTAAAAAAACCGATCGCACGACAAACAGAGCGCAAAAAGGCGGCCGGGCCCGCATTTGTTTGCAGGCAAAGATCCCGGCGCGTGATTTTGGTAAAAAAATAGCCTTCCTTTTTGCCCTGAAACGCCCGTTCCACCTCACCCAGGCCATCGTGAAAATCCGCGTTATGCATTGAGATCAATGCAACGCGCTTTTTCTGCACCGGAAAAACCCGAAACAGATGAAACATTGCGGCATACAGAGTAAAAAACAGCCGCTTCACAGATAACGCCCCTTTCCTTACGCTTCGTTTCGTGCGCTTCTAGCTCTATGGCTTCAAGCGGCATTCTGCCTTTTAAAATAAACGATCAGCATCTGTACAAGCACACTGAAGGCCGTTTGCTTCAGCCCTGCCGGGATCGGGAAGCGGTATAAAAAGCGCAGCAGGCGCGGATCAAGCGCATTACAGGTGCGCAGACGGGCATGCAGGCGTGCACGCGCCTGCTTTTTGGCCGTGGAAAGGAAGCTGTGATCCGGCAGCACATGCAGGTTGGCGCAGGCCGCCCATTGTGCCGGAATCAGCCCCGCATCTGCTGTGGATTGCGGCACAAACACCTCGAAGCACGGCATTGTTTGCATGTAGAGCGATTCAAAAAGAGCCTCCATCTGATCCCGCGACCCTTTCGCCGTTACAAAAAATGACACACGGGCATGCTTCGCCATCATTTCCCGATCCTCAATCAGCTCGCGCACCTCGATATCGCTGTTGAAATCACAGAGCTGTGTAAAACGGTCGGCCGACATTTGCTCCCGCAATTTGCGCAGGGATTGCGCGATATAGGTGATACATGCCTCATCCGCCCGCCAAAAAAGCCTGTAAAACTGCGCGATTAGCACATAGGCCGTTTTATACAGCACCTCGTCCAGATAGGCCTCCCGGTCAACCCCCTGCGTAGGCAGCTTGAGGGCTTCCGCCGCCGCATCATAAATCATCCCGTTGGCAGCCATATAATCCCGTAGTAGCGGCAGGCTAATCGTCTGGCTGACGGAAAAACCCTCCGACGCCACCCGGCGGCGATAGCGCAAAAAAGTGTTTGGGCAGCCGCTGATGCGGGTGCAGCAGTAAGCATAGCGCATATTGAACGCGCCATCCTCCGAGTAGCGCAGCGGCGGAAAAAGCACACCGCTCTCCCGCAGGTGCCGCGTCAGATATAGCTTATTGCCGACCAGATAATTCCATAGGAGATCATAATCATAGGGATTGATCGTATCCCGCTGCGACAACAGGCCGGCATGCTCCTGCCAGCTTGTCCCCGTGCGGCTGAAATTTTGAATTTTGCAGATCACCAGCTCCGCCTCGTGCTGCCTGGCGGTTTGGTAAAGCTGCTCCAACGCATCCGGCTCGATCAGGTCATCGGAATCCAAAAAGTAGAGATATTCTCCTGCTGCCTCCTGAATCCCCCGATTGCGCGCGGCGGCAACCCCAGCGTTTTCTTGACGAATCGCCCGGATAAAGGGGTATTTTTCGCTATATTCCCGCAGGATCTCCGGCGTGCTGTCGGCGGAGCCGTCATCCACCACAAGCACCTCAATCTCCCGCAGTGTTTGAACTGCCAAGCAGTCGAGGGTTTCTCCCAAATATTGCTGCGCATTATAGGCAGGAATCACAACGGATACTTTTGGCGTCAAGCTGCCATCCTCTCCTTTCCATCCTCAGACAAAAGCGTCAAGCCCGCGTATAACAGGAAGGGGCGCTGCAAAATGTAGCCATGCACATTTTCGCAATACGCCCTTTCTATATCAAAATTGTTGTGTTATTTCTCCCATTTCAAAACCGTTTTTCCGAAATTACGATTAAAATCCAAATTAAAGGCGTTGTGGATATCTGAAATCTCACGAACGTCTACCTGTGCGCCCACCAGGTTTTCAAAATAATGACCAAGCTCCTCATAGCGGTCGAGCAGCTCAACCGTCTGCAAAAAGTCCTTGCGGCCGCTGCGGCTGCTGCCAAACATGCGCAGCCCCTTTTCAAGCATCATGCGGGTGTTAATCTCCACAAAATTTTCGGAGACGCCCATGATTGCAATTGTGCCCTCTGGATTGATATGGTCAATGATTTGATTGATTGCGCTGCGGGAGCCGGAGCCCCCAACACATTCAAACGCATGATCGACCATAACGCTATCTTCCAGCTTGTCTACCAAAAAGGTTTCCTGAGCAAACGTGAAATAGGCGAGCTTTTCCGCCACCGTACCGAACACATACAGCTCCGTTTCCGGATAGAGATAGTGCAGCAGAAGCGCTGTAAAAAAGCCGAGATTGCCATCGCCCCAAACGCCAATGCGATCTCGCCGCGCATGCGCAATAGAATCAAAGCGGGAAATCGTATGGCGACTAACGCTGATGAGCTCCGTAAAAGAGGCCACCTGGAGCGGCACGCTTTTCGGCGCCGGCACCAGCCGATCAGGCTTAAGCATCACATAATCCTGCAAAAAACCATCGTATCCGCTGGAGCGGAAAAAACTAGAGCGCAGATAATTCTCTGCAATGATATCATCCGTCTGTGTGGGGGAATTGGGGATCGGAATCACCCGATCGCCCACCTGAAAGGCGCCGGTTGGGTCATAGATGACTTCGGCAACACATTCATGGATGAGCGCCATCGGCAGCTTCGCCTTCAAGGCGGCCTCTGAACGCATCCCCTGATAATAGCGCTGGTCGGCATGGCAGATAGAGAGATAAAGCGGCCGAATCAAGACCTGGCTGCCAGACAGATGCATCTCCTGATAGGTCACATCAATCATGCGGGGCGCAATGAGCTGATAAACCGCGTTAATCATCGGCTGCATCCCCTCCTAGCAGCGTTTGAGCCACTTTTAGGTCGTATGGATAGGTAATCTTAATGTTGAAAACCTCGCCTTCTACCAGATAAACCGGCTCTCCCTTCATGACAAAGATTTTACAGGCGTCCGTCAAGCTATCCTTCTCCGCCGGTGTGAGGCTTTCATAGATCTCTTTGAGCTTTTTGGCGCGGAAGGACTGCGGCGTTTGCCCCTGATACATCTGGGAGCGGGGCGGAATGTTGGAGATTTCTGAACCGTTTTGGCTCTCTACAATCGTATCTGTGGCTGGAATGACCGTATCACACGCGCCGTATTGCCGGGCGGCGGCAATATTTTCAGAGATGATCCGGTGGGTTACAAAGGGGCGCACCGCGTCATGCGTAACAATCACCGTTTCCTCATCCATACCATAGTTGGACTCAATATGGCAGAGCGCGCGATAAACCGTATCATTTCGGGAGGAGCCACCCTCGATTACTTCTACGCGGTCTGTTTTCCCTAGGCTTTTTACAACCATATTCCGCGTATGTGCAACCCAGGCTTTGGGGCATAGAACCAGCACTTTTTCAAACGCGGCGTTCACAAAAAACTTTTCGATGGTGTGAACGATAATCGGCTTACTCCCAAGCGGCAAATACTGCTTTGGTGTCTGCGTATTTCCCATCCGGCTGCCCACGCCGCCGGCAAGCACCACTGCAAAAACCATTTGATTCACGATCCTTTCTTTCCGGAAGGCCGGCTCCGACAAAGCCGCCTGCTGAAAATCAGACAGTTGGCATCCTTGATTCCTTTATTTTTTCTTGGTCATTTCATCATAAATCGCACAGACCTCCTCTGTGGTTCCCTGCGCGATGATCTGGCCCTTTTGCAGGAGGATGGCACGATTGCAGATGCGGCGCACCTGGTCCGTATTATGCGATACGAAAACAACCGTTGTCCCCTTGTCAAACATATTCATAATCTTTGCTTCGCTCTTCTGGCGGAACCGGGCATCGCCCACAGAGAGCACCTCGTCGAGGATCAAAACCTCCGGATCAACCACAGTGGCTACCGCGAACCCAAGGCGCGCGCGCATCCCGGAAGAATAGTTTTTCATTGGCACATCAATAAATTCCTGAAGCTCAGAGAATTCCAAAATTTCGTCGTATTTTGTTTCCATAAACTTCCGAGAAAAGCCCATCGTCGCGCCGTATAAAAAGATATTTTCCTTCCCCGTGTAGTTCATATCAAAGCCCGCGCCCAGCTCCAAAAGCGGCGCAATCGTGCCATGGACGGTCACTGAGCCCTTCGTGGGTTTCATCACGCCGGAGAGCACCTTCAGCAGCGTGCTCTTTCCCGCGCCGTTAAACCCCAGTACGCCGAGCCGCTCGCCCTTCTGGAGAGAGAAAGAAATATCACGCAGCGCCCAAAATTCTGTAAAATGCAGCTTACGGGTCAAAAATTTAATCACGTATTCCTTAAGATTGTCTATTTTTTCCTTATTCAGGTTGAACATCATGCTGATATTGTCAACTTCAATGACTGGATTCCCCACGTTTTCCGCCTCCTAAATATGCAAAATGAATTTATCCTGATTCTTATAAAATACATAAAAGCCAATCAGGAGCGAAACGAGAGCGAAGCCGAGGGAATAATAAAGCCAGTTCATATTCCACATCTCGCCGAACAGAACGCAGGAGCGAAACATGGAAACCAGAGAATACAGTGGATTGGCCATCAGGGCATATTTCATCCACGTTTGCAGATGAAGCTGATCAACCTGATAGAAAATCGGCGTTAAATAAAACAAAAGCATGCAGAACACATCATAGAGATATTCCACATCCCGGAAGAACACGTGCATCGTAGCGAGAATCATTCCTACGCCCATGCACAGGATCAGCAAAATCAAAATCGGCACAATAGCGAGAAACACATAAGGGGTCAGATGCATTTTCGTGTCGGTAAAAATCATAAAATATCCCATTACAACCGCTAGTACCGTAAGGGAGATCAAAAAGGTGACAAAGGTGGAAATAATATTAGAAAGCGGATAAATATATTTCGGCACATACACCTTTTTAATAATAGCAGCATTGCCCAAAATGGAACGCATTGATTTTTTGGTCGCCTGCGTATAAAACTCATAGATCAAGCGGCCACAAAGCAGATAAGTGGGATAATTCAAAATTTTGGTCTCGTCATGGCCGAAAATTTGGCCAAACACGAGGCTGAGCACGATCATCGTGAGCAGCGGCTGCAAAAACGTCCAAAACAGGCCCAACACAGAGTTCCGATATTGGAGCTTAATATTTTTGTTGACCAGTTCCCTGAGCAAAAAACGATATTTCCAAAAATTTTTAACATACTGTTTACGCGGGGGCCGACCTGGATTGCCCGCCGCTGGGGATGCCGGTGTGACTGCCGTCATTCATGAACGCCTCGCTTCTTCTCATGATAGGCCTCTCTACGGCCGAGCCATTTGGTAAAATAAGAAAGCATTGAATGGACATGGATCAAAAACAGCTTTGTGTTATGCGCGCTGCCCCGCTCCCACGCATGGTATACAGTAGCGAGGGGGTAACAGACAGCCTTCGCATATTTGCGAATGGTGCGCGTTAAATCCGCATCCTCAAAATACATAAAATAGCGCGGATCAAACCCGCCGATTTGCTGAAACAGAGAAGTCCGCAGCAACATAAAGCATCCGGATGCGTTTTCAATTTCAAAGGGATGGTCCGTCCCCTCATCGAGCATTGCGTATTCGCGTAGAATTGGGTTTTCTGGATCATCCCGCTGAAATCGGCTGGCGATGAGATAGCGCAGGGAAGGGTTGCGCCTGCCCAAAATCTGCTCCCGCCCATCCGGGAAGCAGATGCGGGGCGAAAGCAACCCGATTTCCTCATGCTCCTCCATATAATGCACCATTTCGGTCAGCACATCGTCTTTTAAAAAAATATCCGGATTGATGATCGCGTGATATTTGGAATGCAGCTTGGGAAGAACCAAATTGTGACCACCGCCAAAACCGTGGTTTTGCCCTTCTTCTATGATCTCCAAATTGGGAAACCGCTCGGCGGGAAAATGCTGGCGCAGCAGCGCAACCGTATCATCCGTGGAACCATTGTCCACAATAAAAAGGCGGCTTGTTACCCCCTTTGTGCACTGGAAAAAAGTTTCCACCGCTTTCCGGACGCATTTTCGATTATTATGCGTTACAATACAGCCAGACACTGTATATTCTTCCATATGTTGTGATCGTTCCTTTCACGCGGACAAACGGATCGTTTTCCCCTCCATGCAAACAAACGAAAAACGATCTAAGCCCGTTTCAGTTTTCCAGCTTGTTCTCGCCGTGGCGTGAAAGCAGATAAAAACGCCGCAGCAACTGGTTGACCAGCGACAAACGCCAGCGCAACTTCGTGGAAACCGAAGTTTTACCACCGGATACATTTCCGCCATGGCGGCGGTAAAAGAGCAACGGCTCTTCTAAAAAAACAACGCGGCCCAACCTAGTTGCAATCAGACCGATCCATTGATCGTGCATAGGGATGCCCTCCGGGAGCGGTAGAATCGCCCCGCAAAGCTCTCTGCGAAAAGCCATACAGCAGCCCATAAAGGAATTGCGAATCAAATTGGCCCCAAAACCGGGCTTTGATCCGTGAACAGCAAAAAAGGAGGGCTCCAAAGGATGCATGTCCGCATCCGTGACACAAGCGTCATGCAACACAAGCAAAGCGCCTGCCTCCAACGCAGCCTTCACCTTGTTGGCTTTGCCCGGCATCCAAACATCATCCTGATCGCTGAGAAAAATGGCGTCTCCCCCGCACAGGGAGATCGCATGCCCAAAATTGGCAATCAACCCGCGGCCCGGCCCCTGCACATAATGCACGCGCTGGTCTTGTTCGGCAAAGCGGCGGACAATCTCCTCCGTTTTGCCGCCGGGACAATCGTCTGATACGATTATTTCGTCCTCTGGCTCAAGCTGAGACAAAATGGAGGACAGCTGCGCATCGAGATAAGCTTCTCCGTGATACACTGCCATCGCAACTGATATACGCATGAACTATCATCCTTTTCTGCGCGGCGGAAGCCTTCCGCGCCCAACCCGCCCGACAGAAACAGCCGCATTTCAAAAGGAAAAACCACTGTGTTGCGGAAACCGGCGCCTCCGTCAGATGACACAGTGGCGCACACGCGGCCCACTCCGGACAGATTTACGCCTTATTATAATATTTTTATCCTGATTTTACAAGTATTTTATCCTGATAAAGCAGATCGGGCGAAAAATCCGTACAATTAAGCCAAAAGGCATGCAAATCTGACCGCCTTTTCGCTCCCTTTTACAAGGTTTTTCTAACAGAACCGGTAGCAGCCAAAAAAGGCGTGCTGCAAGCAGTGAGCTTTTGCAGCACGCTTCCAATTTTTAACGGCTGATTCGAATTTCCACAACCCGCCTATGCCATCAAACGCCACTGAGCATTTCAAGCGCCTTTTGCAGCTGCGTATCCTGATCGTGCGGCAAAATTTCCAACTGCTCCAGCTGCTCTTGCGTCAGCGCTACCTCCACATCAGGCGCCACGCCGACGCCGTCGAAGCTCTCGCTCTTATAGGGCAGGATCGAAGCGGTAGTCAGCACAATCGCTCCCCCATCGGAGAGGTTGAATACCTGCTGCCGCTTTCCATTGCCTTTGGTGATTTCCCCAATCAGCTGAGCCTTATCAAAATCCCTCAAATCGCAGGCAAAAAGCTCAGCTGGGCCTTGGGTGTTCCGATTGACCAGCACGCAAATCTGCCCTGCATAATCCTTTGCATCGGAGGTAAAGGTCTCCACTGTGTCGCCCTTTTTATTGACAGCCAGGGCAATGGCCTTGTTGCCTTCTGTGGCCAGAGGCACAAACAGGTCAATCACCTTGGCGGCATATTCCATCATGCCTTCAGAGGTATTGCGCACATCAACGACGATGCTCTTGATATTCTCCTTTGCCAAAGCATCCAGCGCCTCCTGGCACTGCGTTGCCGTATTTTCATAAAAGCTGGTGATGCGGATATAGCCTGTTGTGCCGATGATCTCATGGTAGACAGATTTCACACTGTATCCGCGCATCACATTGACTGTTTTTTTCTCACCGCCGCGCTGATAGGTGATATCAATGCTGGTGAGCTTATCGCCCTCCAGGTTTTTGACCATTGTGTCATAATTATCCTTCGTAACCTCCGTATCGCCGATGGCGATGATCTGGTCGCCCTTTCGGAGGCCCGCATTTTGAGCAGGCGAACCTGCGTTAACTTCTGCTACGGAGATGAATCCCGTATCCGGATTGAGCGCGGCGCTGATACCGATGCCGGACATCTTGCCGTGGATGCGGTTATAATAGGTAACATATTCATTCGCCGTCATGTAATAGCTGTAGTCATCCCCTAATCCCTGTATATACCCGCCGGAAAGTTTGGCATTGAGCAGCTGGTCGTCAATTTTGCCGAAATAATTCTTCCGCACAATATCATCCAGCTCGGAAAGCCCGGAATACATCTCCTCCCGCTTGGGAAGATCCTCAATCAGATTATCATAGGTGTGCATTGCGATCTCCATTGTAATTGCGATGGAAGCGGTGATAGCCACAACAATGAGCGCAATGGTCACGCCGAGTGGTACTTTCTTATTCATAGGCTACCTCTCTTTTGTCACTTATAATCCTTCGGGTCAAGATAATTCAGCGGATTATACCGTTGATCTCCCTCGTAAACCTCAAAATGCAGGTGTGGGCCGGTTACGTTGCCTGTATCGCCCACCTTAGCGATCACCTGGCCGCGCTTTACCCGATCCCCCTGGGAAACCAAGAGCTTACTGCAATGCGCATAGCGCGTAAGCATGCCGTTGCCATGATCAATCAGGAGGAATTTACCCCAGGATTTATCCGTCTGGGCGAGCAGGACAGTGCCGCTCTCCGCAGCCACGATATCGTGGCCGTAAACTCCGCTGCCACTGATATCAATTCCGTAATGGTATTTATAACCTGCCAGGTCACGCGGGCCGAAATAAGAGGTGATGTAGTGGTAGCCGGGCAGCGGCC
>ERZ826396.1246-NODE-1246-length-29871-cov-4.653575_pt1 | contig 29871 bp, 24 predicted proteins | sample MGYA00519926_ERZ826396 | MGnify/ENA primary metagenome ERZ826396 (study PRJEB31778, sample SAMEA3449230) | human gut metagenome | biome: human gut; feature: human-associated habitat; material: faeces | place: United Kingdom | collected 2010/2012 ... | reverse complement strand
ATGCAGCCGAACCCTGCGCCGCAGAAGGCGGATGCCCGTGCTTGGGGAACCAGGTATCACAGACAAGGGAGACAAAACGGTATATGCGGAGGGCTGGGTAATAGCGGCTGGAATCGAAAAATTTATTTCCCTTGTGGACGCCTCGCTTCACTTGTTGTAAAATAATAATGGTTCTAATCGCTTCCAAGGTAAACGGAACCTTGGAAGTCTATTCTTCGTAAATCTGCAAACAGCATCGACGAGGCATTTTATGAACAAAGAAAATCATACAGATCAGAAAGAATCTCACCAATATCTGGAAATCCATGGAGATTACCGGATGCGCGAGCTGGACAAGAGCGATCTGGAACAGTTTAACGCGCTGTTACAGTACGCTTTCCAGGTCACTTCCTATGAATTATTTCAAACCGGCTGGGAACTGGACGAAATCAAATACGCCAAACGCCCCATCCTGGAAGCCGCCTATGTATTGGGCTGGTTCTATAAAGACAGGCTGGCTTCCATGATTGTCGTCTATTCCATGAAGGTGAATATCCACGATAATATTATGGATATGGGCGGCATAACTGGCGTAGCCACCTATCCAGAATATACCGGAAGGGGACTGATACATTCCCTGATAAAGCGGGCCATTGATTATATGCGCAAGCAGGAATTTTCCATCTCTTTCCTGTATCCCTACTCCATTCCTTTCTACCGCAAAATGGGATGGGAAATCGTCTCCGACAAGCTCACCTTTACTGTGAAGGACACGCAGCTGCCACGGCCCCGCCCTGTAGGCGGCATGGTGGAACGTGTGAGCCTGGATTCTGAAGACTATCATAAAGTCCATTCTTATTTTTCCTTGCAGCGGCATGGCGCGCTGATACGCGACCAGTTGGCCTGGGATGAATACTGGCGCTGGGAAAATGATGACATGATCGCAGCTGTCTATTACAGCAAAGAACATAAGCCCTTGGGCTATGTGGTGTACTATATTGCGAACGAGATTTTTCATATCAAGGAAATGGTTTATCTGAATATTGAAGCCAATTACGGTCTGTGGAACTATATCAGCGCCCACTTCTCCATGATCACCCAGGTAAAGGGAGACAATTATTCCGGAGAACCCATGGCCTATTTGTTTGAAGACAGTGAAATCACGGAGACCATCTCTCCCTATATCATGGCACGGATCATTGATGTGGAAACTTTTCTGCGGGAATATCCCTACCAGGTTCAGCCTGAAGACTTCCGGATTCATTTCCGCGTCACGGATCCTTTGGCCGCATGGAATGAAGGGGATTTCCTCGTTTCCTGGAAAAACGGGGAGACAATCTGTGAACATGTGGACGATAATCAATCCATCAACGTGGTGGAGCTCAACATCAACACGCTGACCACCATGCTCATGGGCTACAAGAGGCCCAGCTACTTATACGAGCACGAGAAAATCCGGACAGAATACTACATGCTGACCTGGCTGGAACGGCTGATTCCGGTGGAAAAGCCTTATTTTTCGGATTATTTCTAAGTAAAAGGTTTCTAACGAAAAAGAATGGCTCCTGCCTGTTTCGCAGCGTCGCATAAGGAAGAAAAAAGAATTTTTGCAGGAACCGGTGTTGCTCTTGTAATTGGAGCAGATGAAATGAGGGCACCAGCACATGTTTCGTTCCCTTTTCGTGCGATATTTTTGAAATACATTTTAGTTTCCGCTGTAGATTCCATCCGCGGAATGCTGAAGGATGTCCCCTCCGACATTGACCTGGATTCTTTACGGGAGGAGCGGCTGTCAAAATATGAAAATCATGTGTGATACCAACATCATCCTTGATGTCATGCTGGAACGGCAGCCTTTCGCTGAAGATTCCTACAAGGTCTTGAGCCTTTGCGAGGAACACCGGTTGGAAAGCTTTGTGTCCGCTTCCTCTGTAACTGACATTTACTATCTGGCCAGAAAATACACCCACAGCACCGAACTCGCTTATCAGGCTGTTGGGAAGATGCTGGAGATCGTTCTTCCCGTAAGGCCGCCTGCCTTTACGCCAGTTCCTTCCCCTGCGCCATAATCACTTCCGTCAGATACTCTGACGCCGGAAGCAGGATCTGCGGGTTCACCTGGAAGGTGGGCTGGTGGATCGACGCGCCCTTTCCGGTTCCGATTTTGATATAGCAGCCGGGAACCGCCTCTTCATAAAAGGAGAAGTCATCCCCTCCCAAAGACTGTTCCTCTTCCGCCACCGCAAAACCGCAGGTTCGCGCCACGCGCCCGGAAAGTTCCGCCATCTTTTCTTCATTCATCACTGCCGGAGGGCCGGGAATCCATTCCGTCTGAGCCGATGTGCCGTAAGCGGCCGCTGTCTGCGCCGCGATCTGTGAAACCCGTTCTTCGTACAGCTTCCGATCCTTCGCATCCAGCGTCCGCACCGTCCCCTCCAGCTGAGCTTCCCCGGGAATGACATTCCAAGTATTTCCCGCCTCTATACGGGTGACGCTCAGGAGGGATGGATGAAACGGGTTCACGTTGCGGGACGGGATGGTCTGCAGCGCCTGCACAATGGCGCAAGCTGCCGGAATCGGATCCCATCCGTCGTCCGGATGCGCCCCGTGGCATCCCACGCCCTTCACCGTGATGACGAACCGATCCACAGCTGCCGCCACAGCGCCCGGCCGGATCCCGATCGTGAAAACCTCGTTGGTGGGATCCGCATGGAATCCCCAGACCCGGGCCACATCTTCCATCACATCCGTCTCCAGAAGCTTCAGCGCTCCCAAGGAAGATTCCTCTCCCGGCTGGAAAAGGATTTTCACCGTGCCTGCCAGTTCCCCCTTCCGTTCGTTCAGAAGGAGAGCCGCTCCCAATCCTGCAGTGATATGAAAATCATGGCCGCAGGCATGCATCCTGCCCGGATACTCGGAGGCATAGGCCAGACCGGTTTCTTCCTGGATAGGAAGGGCGTCGATGTCGCACCTCAGAGCCTGCACACTACCTTTCTTTTCTCCCCGTATTACGGCTGCAAGCCCGGTTTCCAGGGGCAACGGCAGCAATTCTATCCCTTCCTGTGTCAGGAAAGTACGGATCCGCTCTGTTGTCTCATATTCTTCATAGGACAGTTCCGGATTTCTGTGGAACCATTCAAACGCTGCCCTCAATTTGCTCTCCAGCATACCTCTTTCTCCTCCTGCGGCCATCCTTATGCACGGTTAACGCTTTGCAGCGGTTCGAACGGAGCCAAACCGCTGAGGCACTTCAATTTTTGCTGTTGGGATCCAGCGCATCCCGAAGCGCATCCCCGATGAAATTGATGGCGATTACCAGAATAACAATCATCAGTCCGGGCGGAATCCAAAGCCAGGGCTGTTTGGTCAGTACGGTCAGCGACTGCGCTCCGTTGAGCATGTTCCCGAGGCTTGCCGCCGGAGGCTGAACACCCATTCCCAGGAAGGAGAGCGCCGCTTCATCCAGCATGGACAGAGCCAGGACCGATGTGGCGTACACCAGGATGGGAGCCGCCGTGTTCGGAAGGATCTCAGAAAACAGGATATGGCGCAGCGGCATGCCCGCCACCATGCTGCTTTTTACGAAATTCGTCTCCCGCAGGGACAGCACATTGCCGCGCACCAAGCGTGCGATGCCCGGCCAATCCACAAAGCCCAGGATCAGAATGATACTCCACAAGCCCGGCTTAAAAATGGAAGCCGCTACCAACACCAGCAAAATATAGGGAAAGGACATCACCATGTCCGTAAAGCGCATGATAATCATATCCGCCACACCGCCGAAATATCCGGCGACCAACCCCAGCACCACGCCGATCACAGTGGAGATCAACGTGGCCAGCACACCCACCATAAGGGATACACGGGTTGCATACAGAAGACGGCTGAACACATCTCTGCCGATCTGATCCGTTCCAAGCCAGAACTGTGCGCTTGGCGGCCCGGAAAACGGCCCCACAATGGCGTCCGGATCATAAGGGGCAATCAGAGGCGCCAACAGGGCTGCGCCAACCAGAATCACCAGAACCACCAGGCTTACCGCAGCCAGATGATGGCGCCTGAAGCGTCGCATGACGGTCTGGAAATAACTTTCTCTGGCAATGTCTCCCCGCTTATCACGTCCGGTTGCATTGTCCTGAATGATTTTTCTGTCTCTTATCTTGTCATTTCTTTTATCGATACGCATCTCTTCCTCCCTATTGCAGCTGGATGGTAGGATCTACCAGAGCGTACAGAATATCTGTCACCAGATTTGCCACCAGAACCACAACGGCGGACAGCAGGCACACACCCATAATCACCGGATAGTCACGGCTTGTGATGGCGCTCATTGTCATGAGGCCCAGGCCAGGCCAGGAAAATACCTGTTCAATGATGACCTGCCCGCCGAACAGCATGGGGATCTGCATTCCAATCACCGTCACAATTGGAATCAGCGCATTGCGCAGGGCATGTTTTCCGATCACCTTAAAGCGGCCGATTCCTTTGGCTTTTGCCGTCCGCAGATAATCCTGCTGCAGGATCTCCAGAACCGCGCTGCGGATATACCTGATGTTTGTGCCGGCCAAGGAGACTGCCAACACCAGCACCGGCATTACCATATGCCTCGCTACATCGGCAACGCCTCCTTCCGTGCCCAGCGTCGTCATACCGCTGGAAGGAAGCCACCCCAATTTAACCGTAAAGATATAGATCAGAAGCAGGGAAAGAAAGAATCCCGGAATGCTGCTTCCCAGGAAGGAAAGCGTCACAACCGTATAATCCCCCTTGGAATACTGATGAATAGCACTGAAAATCCCTGCGGGCACAGCCAAAATGAGGCTGACGATCAGGGATGTTCCCATCAAAAGCAGGGTCGGCCCCAAATGGCTCATAATCATATCGCTGACCGGCTGATACGAACTGATGGAATAGCCCATATTTCCCTGCAGCAACTGTTTCAGCCAAACAAAATACTGTACATAGAAAGGCTGATCCAGCCCAAGGGCGATCTCCCTGGCCTGTACCGCCGCTTCGGATATTCTGGGCCCCTGAAGCATCTCAAGCGGGCTTCCGGCCAGACACATAATCGCATAATCGATGATAGTGATCCCGATCAAAACCGGAATGGCGATCAGGATTCTCTTTATGATATATTTTCCCATGCCTGCGCCTCCTATTTCTCCGCCGTATGGGCAAAATTCGCTCTATCTTTTCCGTTGTTTATGACCGGACAGGCTGCAAAATGCCCGCTGCCCGGCTCCACTTCACACATAGATGGCTCCTGTGTGCGGCAGCTCTCCTTTGCATAAGGGCATCTGGGATGGAAACGGCAGCCCGACGGAGGGTTCTGGCTGGAGCCGATTTCTCCGGAAAGGAGTTGATTCTCATCCGACTGCATATCCGGATCCGGAACCGGGGCCGCATGGATCAGCGCCTGCGTATAAGGATGCGCCGGATGGCGGAACACTTCCTCTGAACGGCCGATCTCCACAATCTTTCCCAGATACATCACGGCGATCCGGTCGCTGATATAATTCACCGCCCCCAGGCCATGTCCCACGAACAGGCAGGTAAGATTCAGTTCCTTGCTCAGATTCTTAAGCAGGTTCAGAATCTGCGCCTGAATGGACACATCCAGGGCGCTTACCGGTTCGTCGCAAACCAAAAAACGGGGATTTAAGGACAAAGCTCTAGCGATCCCAATGCGCTGCCTCTGACCGCCGGAAAATTCATGGGGGTATCTTCCGAGCACGTTGGTGGGCAGCCCCACCATATCCAGAATTCGGTCAATGTCCTTGCTCACTGAATCCCGCGTACTGATATGATGATACAGCATAGGCTGCGCAAGAATCTCATAAATATGTTTCCTTGGATTCAAAGAGGAATAGGGATCCTGAAAAACCATCTGCAGCTGCGTGCGGATCCGTTTCATCTCTTTGCCCGAAAGTTCAGACAGATCCTGTCCTGCATAGCGGATCTTTCCCCCCGTCGGCTTCTCCAACCCTACGATCTGACGTCCGATGGTGGATTTCCCACAGCCAGATTCTCCTACCAGGCCCAGCGTCTCCCCTTCGTACATCTGAAAACTCACGCCATCAACCGCCCGGATGTAGCCGGTGGTATGCGTCACGATTCCGCCCTTAAGCGGATAGTATTTCTTCATATTCTCCACTTCCAGGAGCGGCATCCCCTTCTGAACCGTATGGGGCAGGGGCCCGTTCCCCGAAAGATCGTTCTCATTTCTCTGCTTCATGACTTTCCTCTTTTCGCCTGATGCATTTCACAAAGTGCCCCTCTGAAACCTCATGATCCGACTGAGGCGCCTCGCATCCCTTGCCTCGTAGCGCACAACGATCCGCGAACCGGCATCCGGTAATCTTATCATAATTCTCCGGAACGATCCCCGGAATGGATACCAGCTGGCGCTCCTCTGAATCATAGATGCTCGGCACCGTATTCAGAAGCGCCCGCGTATAAGGATGGGCCGGGTTATGGAACAGTTCCCGAACCGGCGCTTCCTCCACGATCTGTCCAGCATACATCACCAGAACCCTGTCCGCCATGCTGGCCACCAGCCCGATATCATGGGTAATCAGGATGAGTGCCATTCCCAAATCCTTCTTCAGTCCCTTCAGCAGGCTCATGATCTGTGCCTGAATCGTCACATCCAAGGCAGTCGTGGGTTCATCCGCAATTAAGAGCGCTGGATCTGCGCACAGGGCCATGGCGATCATAGCCCGCTGCCTCATTCCGCCGGAAAGCGTATGCGGATATTTCTTCATGACGGCATGGGCATCCGGCATGCCCACCTTCATCAAAAGATTCTCCGCACGCTCTCTGGCCTCCTCTTTTGAAAGATGCAGATGGGTGCGGATGCTCTCTGTGATCTGGTTTCCCACGGTAAAAACCGGATTCAGGGATGTAAGCGGATCCTGGAAGATCATGGAAATCCGGTTTCCCCGGATCTCATCCAGCTCCTTTTCCGTCATCCCGAGAAGATTCTTACCATCAAACAGGACAGAGCCGTCAATGACAGCTCCGCCCCTTTTTAATAATCCCATAATAGACAGGGAAGTCACGCTCTTTCCGCAGCCGGATTCACCGACAATACAGACAACTTCCCCTTTATCCACATGAAAACTGATATGATCTACACTGACCGTCTCTCCATAATCCCCGGAAAATGCCGTGGTCAGCCCTTTTACTTCCAGCAAATGCGACATCGTTTTTCCTCACTCTGCCTATGTGCAGCCGTCCGGGAAAAAACGGACGGCCTCCACTTTTCTCTTTACTGTGTCACATCCCAGTTCTGCACGTCATTGAAGAAACCGTACACGCTGGGCGTCGCCCCCGTCAGCCGCTTGTTCACTGCGCCCTGCGCACTGATGATATAAGCGGAAAACATCGGCACATCCTCCTGTACTTTCTTATCCACAATAGAATACAGGTTCTTCAGTTCTTCTACATCACTGGTGGCCTGCGTCGCAGCCAGCGCTTCGCTCACCGAATCATCGCTGTAATTCGTCCAGCTTCCTTCTCCACCCAACAGCCAGTTAATGTCCACATAAGGATCTACCGGCGGATAGGTATACTGTACCGCCAGAATATCGAAATCCCCGCCGCCAGCCACGCTCATCAGCGTATTGAGATCGACTGTCGTTATCTCAACTTTCACTCCCACAGCCGCCCACTGCGCAACCATCACGTTTGCCGCATTCATAAATGTGCTATCCCCAGAATTCACATAAAAGCGTAATGTCTGGCTTCCGTCCCATCCGGCTTCATCCAGGAGCGCTTTTGCCTTCTCCGGGTCATAAGTGATGGGAGTAATCGTTTCATCATAATAAGGGCTCGCACTAGAAAGGAAACCATCCACCACTTCTCCGTGCCCGTTCAGGAGTTCACTCAGGATCTGCTCCCTGTTAATCGCATACAGCAAAGCCTGGCGCACCCGCACGTCTGTCACATTGGCGGTCTGGATGAATACAGACTGATTGATGATGGGAGAGCCATATACCACATCCACATTTTCCAAAGCTTCTACACTTTCATAATCCTCCGGAGGGATCTCGCTCATCGTCTGCTGGGTGATATCAATCTCCCCTGACTGCAGGCCCGCATACAGCTGGCTGCCGTCCACGATACGGATATTGAGCTTATCAATCTTGGGCGCTCCCTTCCAGTAGTTGGTGTTCGCTGTATAAGCGACATAATGGTTCAAGTCAAAATCTGTCACCATATAAGGCCCGCTGACCACATCCGGATGGTTGAACCATTCTGCCGTGGTGAGTTCCTCCTCTGCAAACTGTTCGATCACATGCTTGGGAAGTGTCAGAAGGTATCTAGCATAAGAATTCTGGAAGGTAATGAGAGACATCGGCTCTTTGGTGGTAAACTGAACCGTTTTCTCATCGATTACCTGGATTCCCTCAACGCTTTGGGCGCCTTCTTCCACGAATCCATCGTCCCCTACACCTTCAAACACATAATACATCGCTGCCGTATTATTCACCAGAGGGCTTGCCATGCGCAGCGCCGTATAAGCTACATCCTCTGCGGTAATGGGCGTTCCGTCCGACCAGGTCGCCGCATCATCAATGTGCACGATAAAATTCTGGTTATCTTCCGTCGTAATAGAATCCGCCAGCATCGGCTGGAAATTCAACTCCGCATCCAACTCCACAAGGGGCAGGAACATAAGCCCTGTAGCATATTTATTCGTCTCCACTCCATTGATCAGCAACGGATTCAGACTTCCCAACGTATTCGTCACACCTACGTTCACAATTTTGCCTGAGCCGGCAGCATTTTCATTTGCCGCTTCATTCCCTCCGGCGCTCTCCTGCGCGGCAGTCCCTCCTGCAACGCTCTCCTCCACGGCTGTGCCGTTACCAGAAGACTGACAGGCCATCAGGGAAACAGCCATTACCGCCGCAAGGGCAAGGCCAATTAAACGGTTTCTCTTTGTCATTTCTTGCTTCCTCCTTCACTCTTCCTGCCTTTCCCGCCCTGGCATGGGATGCCTTCCGTGCCAGAAAACAGGCAGGCGCTTTCATTTCAAAATACCAAAAAATGCCCGGCACCGTCCAGACAGAAAACAAACTGCTTCCCAGAAAAGACCTGCCGGTTCTTACACTTGCTACCTATTAAAATTGGTTTATTATATCGTTAACAGCCCCTCTTGTCAAGTTTCTGTCACAAAATAAATCAAATTTCAGGTTGCTGCTCATCCCTTCGGCGTCAGTCCCATCCGGGCATCCCCTGTCCCAACGGCGGAGAGGTGTTCACTGGTACTGTCTAAAAACGTCGGTACTTACGAACCGTCCTTTGGTTCGTTATGTACCGTTACGTTTTTGGCCAAGCGAGAGCGTGTACCAGCGAACACCTCTCCGCCGTTGGGACAGGGGATGCCCGGATGGGACTGACGCCGGAGGGATGAGCAGCAACCTAACTCAATCTTGACAAAAGCCGCATACAGAGGTATATTACAATCAATTTGCACTCTCAGTTTTTCTTAACTTTCGCAACTTTATTCATTTTACTACATTCCATAGTAAGGGCACAAGATAAATGAAAAATTTTTTAATTTACCAGTCATCTGAATACGATTGCGGTCCTGTTTCCCTGATCAACGGCATCCGGTATCTGTTTGAGCGGGAAGAAATCTATCCTGATCTCGTAAAATTTATTATGCTCTACGCTATGGATACTTATAATGACGAAGGGGAACTCTGCAAGCACGGCACCTCTGCTGCCGCCATGAATTTTCTCTCCAACTGGATCAACCATTTCGGCCAGGCCAGGCATTTTCCCATTCACTGCGAATTTCTTTCCGGTCGGGATGTGTTCATCGCCAAAGGCGGAAAGATTTACGAGACCCTGCGGAAGGGTGGGGCGGTTGTTCTGCACGTCTTCCTGGAAGTGGCCCATTATGTCCTCCTGACGGGCATTGACGGTGACCGGATTCTCCTGTTCGATCCTTATTATGAAGAGGAAGGAACGCCGGAGTTTGACGCGGAATACTATACGGAAGGAATCTCTTTTGTCAATGGCCTTCCCAAAAAGGCCAATCGTTCCGTTACCATCGAACGGCTGAACCGTTTTACAAAGGGATATTATGAAATGGGAGAATATGAATGCCGGGAAGCCCTGCTCATGTTTAACACTTCCCTGCCCGATGCTCCCGGCAAATAACTCTCTCTTCAGCAGCCTTACATATTTACGTCTCATTTTTCAGGGCACGCGCGATCTTTCTGCGCAGTTCATACAGGTACGATGCCTGCATGGGATACTTCCGGAAAGTAAACGGATGCTGCTGCCCTTCGTAGATCAGTTCTATCACCCGTTCTCTCCCGATCTTTTTTTCCAGTAGGCGGAGCGCACGCAGATCTCCAAGCCCTTCCAGCTGCACCTGCGCCCGGATGGAAGAGCGCGGTTTGCCATCCGCTCCGGGATAAACCAGAAAAGGATCTCCGGAAGGGAACGCATATCCTCCATGGGTGTCAAAATAGGGATCCAGGTGCGTGACGGAAAGCGCGCTGTTATAAAAATTGAATCCCCAGTGCAGAAATCCTTTCAAATCATAGAGATAGAGCAGCACTCCCATGATCCTGCATCTGGCGCTCGGCATCGCAAAAAAGCGGTTCGGCACCTCATATCCCTGCCCACAACAGTAATATACCCACAAGTCCTCTACCCCATGATCCGCAAACGGCTGAATATGATCGTTTGAGGGAACCGGATGTTCTACCAGCCCCTCCTGATAAAATGCGAAGTCGCTGAGCGCATCAATCACCTGCCAGCCTTCCAGCAGATCGGCCACAGTCTTTTTGGCGCGGCTGTAGCTTTCCAGCTGTTCCTTGGATGGTTCGTCCGATATATGAAAATATACCTGTTTTCTCGTATATCCAAGCCGTTCAATCTCCCTTTGCAGCGCCGGAAGAAAGGCCTCCAGGAACCGGCGGTATTCCGGGCTGTCCGCGGGAACATGCCAGCCGAATTTCTTTTTGGCAATCCCGTTTTCCGCCACGCAGATCTTCGGCGTCGCCTTGGCTCCCCACTGTGTGAAAAGATGAGGTATTTCCAGGTAGGATATCCCGTATTTCCGGCACAGAGAACACCATCTTTCCAGCCGTGCAAAGTCGAAGCGGTATTCTCCGTTTTCAAGAACGATATCCACAAGCTGCACCGTGGTTCTCTCTCCTCCCACCCGCGTGTCCAGCGGAGGCGTGAAAACCGGCGCCAACAGCATATTTATGCCCAGTTCACCTGCCAGCCGTATCTGGCCTTCCAGCACATTCCAATGCCTTTCCCCAAACGGTTCCACATGATAATAATCCGCCAGGCAGTCCGAATGAAACCATTCCGTATGGATCAGCGTCTGTTCAGGAAGCGTTTCTTCCGACACCTCCAGCCAAAAATGCAGGCGGAGCGCTTCTTCCTCCGCACGCTTTGCAGACGTTTCTTCCAAATCTCCCGTCCATTCGGGCGTCAGCACGATTTCCACCTGGTATACTCCCGCTTCCACCTCCGCAGTGTCCGGGAAATCGATCCACAACGACCGGAACTGCCCCGGCAGAGGCCGGATCCGTCCGTCCTCAACCGGCTCCAACAGATCCGGAAACAGCCCAGGCTGCGTGGATAAGTAATTCTCATCTCTGCCTTCATAGCAGGGAAAGGCGGACGGCACCAGCTCCACCCGGCGCATGCGGGCCTTTGCCGCAAATCCTTCCACCCGGCAGAGCCATGTCCCAGGAAGTTTTTCTTCTCCCGGTTTTCTCCAATATACCAGCTGAACCGCCGGAATCTCTCCTTTCAGGATACAGAGCCGGTCGCCTTCCCGCATCCCTTCCGGCCTGCGTTCCGGAAAAATCTTTTCCAGACTGCCTGCCAGGAAAAATTCAAATCCATTCACACTTTGCTCCTTTCCGCGTCGTTGCATTTTCCCCATCTCCATATTATAATCAGATTCATCAAAAGAAAGGAAACTTCCCTTCTCTTTGGAACCTTGTTCCCCTTTTTGTTTGTTCCCGTCCGCTCGTGCGGCAAAAGGAGGTTTCATGTATTTTCTGAAAAAACATCCCTGCCTGTGTTCGTTTCTCCTGACCGAAGCGGCCGGATTTTTTGCCGGATTATTTTACATGCTTTTTGCTTCCGGCCATGCGGGCGCAGGAGAATTCCTTTTTTATGCGCTCTTTACCGGCACGTTCCTGCTCCATCCGCTCGTACTGACCGGCATCAATCTTTTCTTCACCTTCGCCCCGTCCAAATTTTATAAATACCGCGGGACTGCACGGCGGTTTGAGTGGATCACGATCCTGCTTGGCTCCCTCTATGGCCTGCTTCTCCTTCCGTTTATGGGAATACAGTTCCAGGCCGACTGGCCGGAAACGCTCCGCAACTCCCAGATGCACACCCCGATCTGGACCGAAGCCTATCCCACCGTGTTTTTTCTATCCCTCTTAGGGATTGCCGGATATCTCCTGCTGTCCCTTCTCCCCCTTGGCAAGATGCCTCCCCTCGTGATCGTGCTGTCCATGAGCGCTATGTATCTTGGCGTTGCCGAATGCCTGGCCTGGATTGTGCAGATTTTTCGTTCCGACTTTCTGCTCCTCTGCCTGTTTCCCTTTAACTGCATTCTGATAGCCGCCAAAACCGTCCGCGCCTGTACGCTGGAATGGGGCCGCCTCCATCCGCCGTCAGAGAGCGCTTCCCGAAGCGATTCCGCTCCGGCCAGTCAGCAGGGGCTTCTTGGCAGAATAAACGCCTGGCTGTACAACGCCCGACGCTGGTATATCGTTTCCTTTCTTCTGATGTGGCCGCTTCTCGGGCTGTGTATTGCTCTTCTGGCCCTGTTCGGCCAGAGGCCGGACGCCGTTCTGCGCGCCTGGACCGAAACCTCAGGATGGAATCTGTCCCAAAAGGTTTCTCCCCCCAACCTCTACTATGATGAGCATTATCTGTGCACCGTTGCCGCCGGAGGGCATCGAAAACTGGTAAAGCCTCTGCGTATGGGCGTCCGTCATGGTCATATAGTCATCGTCAACCGCCAGCTGTGCATTGCCAACGCGTTTGAACAGCTTCTGGAAGAACGCCTCCCCGGCCTGCACCGCCGCATCCGGCATTTTTACGATACCTACGGCCTCCCTATCGCACGGCACATCCGTTCTCCTTACACGGCGGATATCGTCTATCTTTTGATGAAGCCCCTGGAATATTTCTTTCTCTTCGTCCTCTATCTGTGTGATACAGAACCTGAAAACCGGATCGCACGCATGTATCCGCCGCCCGGAGCCGAACTTTCTTCCCCTGCCGCAAGGCCTCAATAACCAAGCTGCGGAAGGATATTCATCGGATGGTCTTCAAAAACCATATCCGCATTTTCGTCCAGATAGTGGCTGTTTTTATGAATGATGACCAGATATTTTCCGTTGAAATACTTGATATACTGTCCGAATACATCTGAGTTCAGATTGGTTCCCAAAAGGAGAAGCACCTCCGCTTTGGAAATCTGTTCCACAGCCCGGCTGATCAGCTGGCTGTCCGCCATCTCGCCGAACAGATAGACCTGCGGCCGGATCGTATGGCCGCAGTCTTCACAGACCGGAACCCCTTTCGCATCCCGAACATATTCCATAGGATACTGTCTGCCGCATTTGGTGCAGACATTCCCATATATGCTTCCATGCAGCTGCAGCACGTTCCGGCATCCTGCCCTGCGTCCCTGCTCAAATACATTGCTTGTGATCACACACTGAAGCTTGCCCGCTATCTCCATCGCCGCCATGGCCATCCCCGATTCTGTGGGATTGGGCGCATTCCTCAGAAGTTCTTCTTTATAGAATTCAAAGAACTGCTTGGGCCTGGCATTATAAAAGCCGCTGGTAAAAATCTCTTCCGGCGAAAATCCATACTTTTTTTCAATATCATAGGCCCTGTCCGCGTTCTTGATGCCGCGATACCCTCCTTCTTCCATCATTCCGGAACCGCACAGCATCACGGTATAGGCGCTGTCATCCAGAATTCTTCTCAATGTGGCAATTCTCTTTTCCATGGAAATCCCCCTTTCTTCTATTCTTATTTTACCCAAAAACAGAATCTCTAACGGTTCAGCTGCTGTGATATCCCCACATCCATGGATAGCCCTACATCCATGCTTCCCGACCGAAACCCTTCCAGATCCAGCGTAACATAAACGAATCCCAGGCGTTTTATATAAGAAAGGATTCCATCTGCCTGTTCCAGCAGCCTGCCTCGATCTTTTGCATCCACTTCGATCCGGGCGACGTCCTGATGGACACGGAGGCGCACATTATAGAATCCCAGCGATCTTAAATACTGTTCTCCCTTATCCACCGCCTCCATCCGCTCATAGGAAAGCTTTGTTCCATATGGAAAACGGGTTGCCAGACAGGGGGAAGAAGGGCGGTTTGAAACGGACAGGCCATATTCCGCCGCCAGCGCACGCACCTCCTCTTTCGTAAAGCCAAGCTGTGCCAGAGGGCTCAGAATGCCCAATTCCCTGACAGCCCGGATCCCGGGGCGGTAAACCTGCAGGTCGTCCGCATTGGTGCCCTCCAATACTGTGGAGATTCCCAGCCGGGCCGTTTCCTCCAAAAGGCGGCCGAACAGATATTTCTTACACAGGTAGCAGCGTTCCGCCGGATTGTCTTCGATTCCGGCTTCGGACAATTCATCGATCCGGATGACCAAATGGCTGGCCCCAAGCGCAGCCGCCACCTGCGCGGCCACTTTCTCATCCTGCGCCGGATGTAGTCTTGTTGCGACCGTAGCCGCAAAGATGCGGGAAGCGGTCACGCCGTCCGCAGCAGCCCGCCGCTTTGCGGCACGGCAGGCCGCTGCGAGCAGAAGCGCGCTGTCCGCCCCGCCGGAAAACGCCACCAGGATATCCGCCCCGGCCAGTTCATCCATATAACTTTCTAAAGCCCGTTTTTTTTCTTCCCAATTCTGGTTTTTCTGTTCCAATGCGTGTTTGTCCTCCGTTTTTCTCTCCATGTCGAAGCATCCGCGGCCTTTATGGCTGCAGCGGACGTTTTTATCCTTCCTCTGCAAGCTTCCGCTCTCCCTCTGCACGGATCCGCTCATAGGCCTCCAGAAAAGGAAGATCGTTTTCCCGGGCCAGCCTGGCCGCGCTATCATATTCCGGATAGCAGCGGGAACCCGCTTCCAGACGGCAGACCTTCACCTCAGCTTCCCCCAGCGTCGTGGATATGGTGACATTCCTGCGCTCCAGCACGGTGCGCTGCATCATCACCCTGCGGATGCCGATGGTCGTTGTCTCACGGAACAGAATTTCTTCCAGCTTCTGGCGATCCTGCGGCATGCAGATCACGTTCAGCTGCCAGGCCGGCCTGTTCTTTTTCATATATACCGGCATATAGTGCACGTCCCTCGCCCCCGCTTCAAACAGGCGCTCCATCACATAACCCAGGGCTTCGCCGGAGCAGTCATCGATATTGGTCTCCAGCTTGCAGATCTCATCTTCCTCTCTTTTCGCATCCTCAATCAGCATTGCGCGCAGGATGCTCGGCCTCTCGTAAGCGCGTTTTCCCGCGCCCATTCCGATTTTCCTGATCACAAATCCATCCGGCAGCTGATCTCCTGTGCGGATCGCTGCCACGATCGCCGCGCCCGTGGGCGTGACCAGTTCCCCCTGCACATCCGTCACGGACAGCTTCAGCCCGTGCGCCCCGGCGATATTCGCCACCGCAGGCACAGGAACGGGAATCAGCCCATGCTGGCAGCGGACAAAGCCGCTTCCCTCACAAAGCTTCGGCACCACAGCCTCCGTAATGTCCAGGCTGTCCAGGCAGACGGAGACCGCCACGATATCCACGATGGAGTCCACCGCCCCCACTTCATGAAAATGCACCTCTTCTTTGTCCACCCCATGGGCGGCCGCCTCCGCATCGGCAAGAATATCAAAAATCCGCTCCGCCGTCTTTCTGGCGCGTTCCGTCATCTCCGCCTGTTCCAGGATCTGACGGATTTCTCTCATTCCTCTGTGCACATGGGGATGGCTGTGGTCGTGTTCATGGGCATGGTCGTGGGGGTGCGTATGGTCGCCAGCATGCTCATGATCGTGAGAATGCTCGTGGGAGTGCTCATGGTCATGGCCGTGCGCAGATTCGGATGCATGGACATCTCCTGTGCCTCCATAAAGGTATTCCATATCGTGGTCATGGTTTTCATGTTCCGCATCCAGCAGCACGTCAAAATCACAGACATCCAGGCCGGATTTCTTCACGCGGCTGATGCGCACCGCAAATCCGTCCACCGGCAGCGAAGCGAGCGCGCGTTCCAGCGCCTCCCGATCCGCCCCCAGATCCAGCAGGGCGGCCGCCGTCATGTCGCCGCTGATACCTGTAAGACATTCTAAATATAAACAATTTCCCATCGCTTTATTCCTTCCTTTCCGCCAGCCTGTTGATCTGGGTGGCCATATAGCCCGCTCCGTAGCCGTTATCAATGTTCAGCACAGCGATCCCGTTGGCGCAGGAATTAATCATGGTGAGCAGCGCGGACAGCCCGTTCATGCTGGCTCCATAGCCAACGGAAGTGGGCACCGCCAGGACGGGGTTGGCCACCAGCCCGCCGATCACGCTGGCCAGGGCTCCTTCCATGCCGGCTACCGCCACCACGCAGTTTGCGCTCTGGATCGTCTCCAGGCGGGAAAGCAGGCGGTGGAGGCCGCTGACACCCACATCATAGATGCGCTCCACCCTGGTTCCGAAGAATTCCGCCGTCTGGGCAGCTTCCTCCGCCACGGGAATATCCGCTGTGCCGGCAGTGCAGACTGCCACCTTGCCGATACGCTCCTTCCCTTCCTTTTCGATCTTCAGGATCCGGGAGATGGGATCGTAGGATACCTGCGGAAAATCCCGCCGGATGAGTTCATATTGCTCCATGGAGGCCCTCGTTCCCAAGACCTCTCCCTCCTCCTCATACAGGCGGCGGAAAATCGAACGCAGATGTTCGTCCGCTTTTCTGCTGCAGAAGATCACCTCCGCGAAACCGGAGCGAAGCTTCCTGTGAGAATCCAACTTGGCATATTCCAATTCTTCAAAAGGCTCCCTGCGGAAATACCCTTCCGCTTCCTCCAGGGAAAGTTCTCCGTTTTTATATTTGATCAACACTTCCTGCGCGTCCATTCGCGTCATATCCATATTCTTCCTCCTTTCTGCCGGAATCCGTCAGGTCGATCTGCCTCGTACATACATAATCCAGCAGTTCCCGGCTGTGGCTGGCAATGACCATTCCAATCCCACGCCGTTTCGTCTCTTCTATTAAAAAGCGCCATATCTGCCCCTGCGTGATCAGATCCAGCATCGCGGTGATCTCATCACAGAGCAGATATCTGGTTTGGGGCCCGAGAGAACGCGCAATGCAGAATCGCTGCAGCTCTCCTCCGGACAGTTCCCTTGGAAAACGCATTTTCCATTCCTGCTCGATCCCCAGCCTCTCCTCCAGCCTCCGATCCACTCCTGCGCCTTCCCGCAGCGTCTTCTCCATCCGCAGTCTGGGATTCACCGCCTTCTCCGGATGCTGCCAGATCAGCTGTACCGGACAGTATCCCTTCTTCGGCAGAGGGGAACCATCCACCGCAATCCGCCCGGAATCCGGCTGCAGATATCCTCCCAGCAGGCGCAGAAGCGTCGTCTTTCCGAACCCGCTGGGAGCCAGGATCCCAACCCGTTCCCTCTCGCCTACGCATAAGGAAAGGCCGTCAAAAATTTTCTTATTTTTATAGGAAAACACCAGATTTTCGGCCACAAGCATTCCGGGCTCCCTCCTTTCTTCCAACCGTTCATACCTGTCCAAACTGCCGCGGTTCCGTCCTGCCGTCCAACGCATATCGGACGCACCGTACCAGCCCCTGCTCCTTCTCACAGACCGGAATCGGGCCATCGCAGCCTTCCCCTGCCCAGGGACAACGCGCCCGAAAGACGCAGCCTTCCGTAAGTTCCCGCGCGTAAGGCTGTCTTCCCTCTATCGGTACAAAGCCATTGCGCGGCATCGCCTTCCACAAAGCGCGTGTATAAGGGTGCCTCAGGGAAGCTTCCGATGCAAAATCCGAAGCCTTCGCCTCCTCCACCATACATCCCGCATAGAAAACCACGATCCGATCCGCAGTCTGGATGGCCAATTCCAGATCATGGGTAATCAGGAGTACGCCGTTTCCCTGGCGGGCGAATTCACGAAAGTCTTCCATCGCCCTTTTGGCCAGTTTCATATCCAGGCCAGGGGTCGGCTCGTCCGCAATGATCAGCCTGGGAGATTCCATCAGGGCCGCCGCCAGCAGGATCCTTCGTATCATCCCGCCGGAGCAGGCGAAGGGATATAGATTTTCCGCGTCAGCGGGCAAATCATACTTTGCGAACAGTTCCCTTTGCCGCTGGATATTCTTCGCATTCCGTCTTACCCCCGTCACCTGCTTTCCAATCTTCATCAGCGGATCCAGGTAGGTGACGCTCTGGGGCACCAGGGCGATCTGCCTGCCCCGCAGCTGCTCCAACCGCTTGGCATTTAAGGGCTCCCCCTGATACAGGATCTGCCCATCCATGCGCGCATTGGAAGGAAGCAGGCCCATCACCGCATGGGCCAGGAGGCTTTTTCCGGAACCGCTGGCGCCCACAATGGCCACAATCTCCTTCTCCCGAACCGTAGCCTGCAGATCCCGGATCACGGGAAGAAGGTTCTGCCTCGTTCCCTTCTCATACTGCTGGAAGGAGATGGAGAGCCCTCGTATCGTAAGCAATTCCTGATTTCCGAAATTCTCTTTGCTCATCCATACACCCCCTATTCCTGTGCGCTGGAGGGATTGAGAAGCCGTTCCAGGGCATTTCCCGCCAGATCGAACAGGCTCACCAAACACACCAGCAGCAACCCGGGAAATGCCGCCAGCCACCATTTCCCTGTAATGAGATAACGCATGCTTTCCGACAGTATCCCTCCGATGGCGGGCTGTTCGGACGGCAGCCCGAACCCCAGGAAGGTGATGCTGGCTTCATGCAGGATCGCATGGGGAAACATCAGCACCAGCCCAACCACGAACTGCGGGAACAAATGGGGCAGCATATGCACAAGCGCGATGCGCAGCCTTCCCGTTCCCAGCTTCTGCGCGATCCGGACATAGTCGCTGTTCTTCTGCCCAAGCACCTCCGCGCGGATCACGCGCGCCAGGGACGGCCAGTGGGTGAGGGCGACCCCCGTCACAACTCCGGCAAATCCCTTTCCGCAGGCATAGGAAATCAGCAAAAGGAGCAGAATGTGCGGAATGCCCATCACCAGATCCGTCACAAAAGAAATCACCGCATCCGCCCGCTCTCCCATGGCCGCCGCGATTCCGAGAATCAGAGCCAGAACGGAACTGACCGTTGCCGTCAGCAATCCCACCGCCAGGCTTAAGGAGAGGCCTGCCAGCGTCCTCTTCAGCATATCCCTCCCCATCCAGTCCGTTCCGAATGGATATTCCAGGCAGGGCGCCAGATTTCTCCTTGAGAAATCCGTGCTTCCAGCCATATCATGGCACAAAGCGCCGCTTACCGCAACCCCTGCCAGGCACAGAGCCGTAAATCCCAGGAGGCAGACCGCCTTTTTCCTTCCGTTCATGGCTGCCTCCTTTCCGCACGCATACGCGGATCCACAGCCCGATACAACAGATCCGCGATCCAGTTTCCCAGGAAAACGATGCCGGCCGTTGCGATCACAATCCCCATCAGCAGCGGCACGTCGCTTCCCAGTCCAGCCGTCACCGCAGCCTGTCCCAGCCCAGGGTAGGAAAAGACCTGTTCCACCATCACGGAGCCGCCGATGATCTCGCTGACGGAGGCAAACTGCAGCGTCATGGCCGGAAGAAGGATGTTGCGCAATCCATGACGCCTGATTGCCGTCCATCTGCTCTCCCCTCTCGCTCTTGCATAAAGCATATAATCGCTCGAGAGCACTTCCAGCATCTTCTGGCGGGTATGCAGCGTGATGTTGGCCGTTCCCGTCACGCTCAGCGCCACGGCCGGAAGTACGGCGTGATACAGCCTGTCAGCCCAGGTCACACTGGACGCCTCCATGCCGATCGGCACGCTCAGGCCGATGGGAAACATCTTCAGCCAGACAGCAAAGACCAAAAGAAGCAGCAGGGCCAGCCAGAAAACCGGCGTGCTGGAAATCAGAAGGGAATATCCATTAATCAGCCTATCCGGCCATTTTCCAGCAAATGCGCCTGCCACAATGCCAAGCAGCAGGCCAAGCAGGCCGGAAAGCAGCCAGGAGACCGCCATCAACAGCAAGGAGTTGGCCAGTTTTTCTCCGATCACTTCCCATACCGGACGCCGGTATAAAAGGGAAGTCCCCATATCTCCCTTAAGGAACGCGCCAAGCCAGTTCAGATACCGTTCCACAGGCGGGGTGTCCATTCCCCAGTACGTCTCCAGCTTTTCCCTTTGCTCCTGGCTCATGGTTCCCAGGGCTGCCTGCCCCACATTCTGCTGCAGCGGGTCAATGGGCGAGGCGCTAACCAAAGCAAAGGTGACAGCGCTTACCGCCAACAGCAAAAGCAGCATCCGCAGGAAACTCTTTGCCGCAAAAATCAGATATCCTTTCAAATCACTGCCTCCATTCCCATTGATCCACATTGTTCACCAAGGACCAGCCGTGCCCGTGGGGATGGATTTTCTGCTCCGCGATCTGTAAGCCGTCCCGCACATAATACAGATGATCCACATTGCACAGCCATATCCAGGGAATATCCCCTTCCTGCGTCACGCCCGTACTTCCGTCCCACTGCGCCTTCTGCCACAGTTCGTAGGACTCTTCCAGGTCATCCGCCCGAAGGGCCTCATCCATATAGGCATCCACCGTGCTGTTGGAATAAGGGGAATATTCCGCACGGTCCGTTTCTCCCGCCGTATGGTAGATATTATACAGTTCCATAGGCGTATGGGCTCCCCATCCCCATACCAGCGGCTGAGAAAGGGCATTGGTATAGGCCACATCCCAACCAGCCCCCTGGGTGGTCACCTCTATGCCCAGAAGGGCACACTGATTTGCCAGATCCTCCGCCAGCGCCTGACGCACAGAATCATCCGGCTGATACATCACCGTGAAAGCCGCGCGCACGCCATCCTTAATGCGCACGCCGTCTTCTCCCAGCATCCAGCCCGCCTCCTCAAGGATGCGTACCGCTTCTTCCGGGTCGTATGCCACCTCAGCATCCTCATTATACCAGGGCAGTTTGTCGCACACGCTGTAGGCGGGCGTCCCGTATCCGTTCAGTACATTTTCAATCATCTCTTCCCGGTCGATTCCAATATTGATCGCGCGGCGGATCGCGATGTCGCTTGTCACGTCATTTCCCACAACGACGCCGTTTTCTTCCCTCGCAGGCACGGCGGGCAGATTGATCCCGCGGTTATCCACGCTTTCCGCCCGGAACAGGCTGTAGCCGCCGATCTGCTGATCCGCATAGGAAGCCGCCGTATGCGCCACGTCCACCTGTCCTGCCATGGCCGCCGCCAGGGCCGCATCTTCTTCCATGAACAGAATGGTGACCTGCTGCATCTTCGCCTTCTCTCCGTAATAATCCGGATTTGCTTCCAGGATCACCTGCTGCCCCCGATCCCACTGTTTCAGGATATACCTGCCGGAACCGATGGGATTGCTTCCATAATTCTCATCATAGGCATGCTCCGGCACAATCCCCACCACGGCCATGGTATAAGGCCAGATGGAAAAGGGCCGGTTCATGTGAAATTCCACAGTCACATCATCCACGGCCACCGCCTCATCCAGCATGGTAAAATCGTTCACGCTGCTGGTATCCGCACACAGATTATAGGTGAACGCCACATCCCAAGCAGTGAGCGGCTCTCCATCCGTAAAGAACACGTCGTCCCGAATCGTCACCGTCCACAGCAGGCCGTCTTCGCTCACCGAATAATCCACAGCCAGATCCAGCCCGATCTCCAGATCCGTCGTGGTGGTGGTCAGCGTGCTCTGGATCAGAGGCTCATGGACATGCTCCCCCGCTCCCCATCCATAGGCCGGGTCAAAGCCCGCCTCCGGCTCCGAGGTAGGAGGCATGGTCACGATCACGGAAGAGGACTGCGCGCTGCTGCTTGCCGCGCTTTGTTCCTGCTGCCTTCCATTCATCTGTCCGCCTCCGCCCTCTTCTTCCGCCGTGCTGCAGCCTGTCATCCCCAAGACCGCCACAGCAGCCGCACACAGAAATGCTGTTATCCGTCTTCTTCCCATTCTGTCCATCTCCTATGTTTCCTCCATTTCCAGCCGGCGCGATTCCCTACTGCAGGCCGCGAACGCTTTGCTCAGTTATCCGCCCCGTTCAAATACTCCGCCGAAGCAAATAAAAAGCCATGAAGTCATCTGTTCCCTTGGGGACATGACGCCTTCATGGCTGGTGATTTCTTTCTGTCAGGTTCACTTCACTTCTGCGGGTGCAGTTCTTATATAATCGATCGTGTTGTGATATCCGTAACCCCTCCATTCCCTTTTCTGCCCGCTGCCCGCGCTTCTGTGCGGCGGAGGTATTCTTGGAATATCCCGACTGGCCTTTGGAATGAACCGTACGGATTTTAGTATAAAAGAAAATAAGTTTATATGCAAGCAGTTTCGCCAAACAACTTCTCCAGCACGATCAAATCAATAGCGCCGTGACCGCTTGTTGTAGGCTCCACTTTCCCTTTAAGACGTTCCCGAAACATATCGCAATACTCATATGTTTTCTATCCCTCAATCGTTCCTGATTCACAGGCAAACTGCCGCGTAACCCTGCATGCATTGCCTCATCCGCAAACTATTTCCATACTATCACTATAATGCCTGTAATATGAAAAGAATATCTTTATTCTGTCATTTTTTTACTTTTATTCTGCCATTTGCGGCACTATTACCTTTCTGCAGATAATCGGCCGGATGCCTGGTTCATCTGTATACAGTGCAATGACATAAGCAAAGTGATTTACAAAACACATACTGAACTGCTGCAAACTCTATGCTATAATCAATTTATCAACCGCGATGTGGAAAGATACAGATATGGCAGCTCATTCACCCGAAGATACAAGGAATATAAACATTTCAAGGCAAATACGAGTTTGATATTGGCTGGTTCTGTCTATATTGAATAGATTGCCTTTGTTCCCGTCAAAACTTCGCCGCCCGATCATGGATTTTTATGAGGGAAAAATTATGGCTCATGCGGGTTTCCCGAATGGAATAGGTGAAACAGCGATATGTATTGCCGAAAAAATATCTAAGGATGAAGATACGCTCCGCACGATTCATCAAAAAAACAAGCACAACGGGGGGAAGATATATCATGACTTTAAAATTAATCAAGGCTGCGGCCGAATATCAGGAGCAAATCACACAGATGCTGGATGAATGGCATGCTTCAGGAGAGAAAATCGTTCCCTATTCCATCCGCAGGGTGGATTATCATGATTTCAGCTATTACTGCGACCATCTTGAGGTGAAAGAAGCTTCGGGCAATTCCGTACCTGATTCAACTTATTTCTGCCTGGATACAGACCGGAATGTCGTGGTCGGCGCGGTTAATATACGGCATTACCTGAACGAGTCCCTGCTGCGAAACGGCGGGCACATCGGAGACGGCGTCAGGCCTTCCGAAAGGGGAAAAGGCGTTGCAACAAAAATGATCTCCCTTGCCCTGCAGGAATGTAAACGTCTCGGCATGGATAATGTGCTGATGGTCTGCGATAAGGACAACATTGCATCTGCAAAAAGCATTGTCAACAACGGCGGGATCCTTGAAAATGAAATCATTGTGGATGGGATACCACAGCAGCGGTATTGGATTATGCTCAGCGAATCCTAGGAATTTACAGACCATCGCGGCGGCAGGGAGCGCTTTTCCGGGGGAAAGCGCTTCAGAATGGAGGGTAACATTGAATATATATGTACAGATGAAATCTGCAGGAAAGCGGACAGCGCAGCGCGGCATGTCCAATCCCTATGCGAAACGGGAACCATCCCTGGAGAAGGTTCCAATGGAAATTCCCGATTCGGTAACAACCGTCAGGGAACTTCTGACCGCGCTGGTCGAAATCGAAGTACAGAAATACAATGAGAAAGGACAAGACCGGCAGATGATCCCGTTTCTTACGGGAGAAGAAATCGAAATACAGGCAGAAACAGGTAAAGTTAGTTTCGGACGGATTTATTCGGATAAGAAGGCGGATATGGCCAAAGCATGCGAAACGGCCTGCCAGTGTTTTGAAGATGGCTTGGTGCGCGTCTTTAGGAACCAAGAAGAACTGGAGGGGCTGGAGACGCAAGTGAAATTACAGGAGGGAGACTGTCTCACCTTCATCCGCCTGACGTTCCTGTCCGGCCGGTTATGGTAAAAAAGAAGCAATGAGTTGGGGATACAGTCCGCGCAGTTCATGCGCAGGCCTGGCTGGCAGCAACATTGGATCGCCTCATGGAGGCAGAAATGAGAGGAATGCATGGAACGAAAAAATGTACAGATCAACCGGGAAAAATATGACGCCATGGGCAGGCTTGCTCAAAGGGGAGGGGCGCTGACTGAGGCCCTTTGGAATTATGCCTGTTATCCGTACGGGGGCGATCGTTGGAACAGCCTTTATAAGGAACTGACCCGCCTTTACGGCAAGGCTCCGGAACAGCTTGGCAGCGTGGAGGAATTCTGGGCTTCGGGCCTGAAGCGGGCCGTATCTTCCCTGACAGACGCCCAATTTGTCCAAGATATGGAAGAAATCACCCGGATGCGGATGGAAGGACAGTTCTCTTCTTCCATGTGGAGAAGAAGTTACCGTTCCGGAGATTTCGGTTATCATGCGGTCTGGGCGATTTCGGAATTGGCCGATTGCCTTTATCTGCGCGCTTATGATATGGATGTGATCGACCTTCTCCCCTGTGCCCATGACTGGGTAAGGGGGTTTGACGTACGGCTGGCGCTGGAATTAAGAAGGGGAAACGAATCGGTCTGTGCACTGGTCTGGGATGCCTTAGCCGGAGAGAACGGCGAGGTCCTTCTTTCCTCAAAGATCATCCGGGCAGTCATCATCAGCGGAAGGGACGATCTGGTCGGGCTGCTGTTAAAGCTCCTGCTGGCTGCCCGCATGCAGGAGGGGCTCAGACAGCAGATCCTGGAAAATGCGGATGCCGGAAGCGTCCACACCCTAACCAGGATCCTCAAACTGTGCATCGACGAGAACCTATTCCGTTACAGCAGCGTTACCCGGGCCTTTGACACCTGGACGGGATTGGGCTATGGCGATGCAGATGCCGCTGTGGTAAAAAAATGCGCAGTATTCGCCTACGACTGCTTAACCAGCGCCGAAACCCGCCTCAGGTTCCTGGATAGCCCCAATAATCTGGAAGCCTATTTTGCGCTCTGGGCAACAGGATGCATGGAAGTGAAAGATACCGACCAGATGGTGCGCACCCTGCTGGACGATGGGAAAAAATACCGCCAGATCCTGGGATGGCTGTTCATCAGCCGCACAGACAGTTCCCGCTACCGCATGCATCTTGCGATGCAGTACCTGAACGTGCGCGATGATGAAGTCCTGGCCTGGATCGTCGGCTGCCTGTCCGTCACCTCCTCCGTCCTCAGCACTTATATTTACCGCAAGGAGCTTTTCACGCCGGAAGCGAATCCTGACCTTCCTGCAAAGAAGGAGGAAAGACGTGCTCTCTTTGATTCTCTTCGGGCGGTCGCTGAATTCATAGGCAACAGAAGCCGTACGTTCACGGGCAATCCCTTCACGTTCACATCCGTCACACTGGAGAATACCCGGGTGCTTTCCTGCATGATGAGCCTGGCAGGCTACGATGGAGATTCGGAAATGACGCTGGAGCTGGCTCCTTTGCGTTCCTTCATGAATGTGCAGCAGCGGCAGGCCTTCTACCTGAACCTGCTGCAGCCTGAAAAATGCGGCAGGCACCGCGCCCTTCTGCGTGAAGCCCTTCAGGATCGCTCTGTGCAGGTGAAGGAACAGGCCGCAGGACGGCTATCCTCCTGCCGACTGATACAGGAAGACCTGGAAGCGTTGGCGGACAGCTTACGTTCCAAAAGCAGCGGATTACGAAAAGCGGTGCTCTCCGTTTTCCAGAAACAGGAGCCCCAGATGCTTTCCTCCGTCATAGGCCATATGCTGGCCAGCAAGGAAGAATATCAGATTCAGGCCGCGGCGGAACTGCTACTGCATTTTGGCAAGGAACATCCGGAACTGTTAGAAGAACACCGGGAAACGCTGGAGGAATTGAATGCAGCCCCCCTTTCCACCCAAACCCGCATCCTGACAGACCGCCTGATGGAGAGAAACGTTCAGGAGCAGGAAGCCTATACCAAGGAAAACGGCTTTGGCCTGTATGCGCCCAAGGTTCTTGCCGAGGCAGCCGCCGCTGCCGCAAAACATGGGATGCAGCAGATGACCACCGCCCTTCCCCTTCTTTCAGACAGGGAATTTCGGGCCATGCTCCCTGAAAAGCAGGCATTTCTTGCAGTGCTGGAACGGATGAATGCCGTTTTCACCCGTCATGCAGACTATGAATATGAAACGGAATATTTTGACGGTTCCCGCAGCAAGATTCTGTTCGGCGATGCATCCAGGCAGTCCATCTCCATTCCGGCTTCCTTCGGAAACAGCGCGCAGCTGAGAGTGAAGCAGGAAATCCGTCCGGAAATGATCCCGTTTTGGGAGGAATTTCGGGAAGCCCTGGGAGACTACTGCACGGATATACATAAAATGCTCGGCCTCACCTATATCATGAGCCGCTGGAACAACCCATACATCTATGGAGGCAAAACCGCAGACTGGTTTGCCAAACTGGAAGATAAATTCGCTCCTGATTATTCCAAGGACGGATATTTGGCATATCAGGCACGTTTCTGGCAGATGGCAGATATCGTCGCTCTGCTTCCCTGGCTCTTTCCCGCCCAGGATGTGTTTGAAGCCGCCATGCAGTGTTATCAGAGCGTTGTCCTGCTCGTGGGAATGGACAAATTGAGTCAAAATTATCTGACCCCCTCAGGAAACCATCACATCATTTCTTTCTCAGAGCGGAAAGCCGCCCCTTTCAACCACCGCCTGGTGGGCCATTGGAGACGTCTTCTCAGGATAACGGCAGCGGAGCCGGAGAAATTCAGAACCTGGTTTCTTGTAGAATATGCCCTCGAGCGGGAGGTGAACGTGGCCGTTTCCGAGGGGCTGATCCTGGAAGATTTTTTCCGTGCCTGCGAGGAAGGGCTCCTGCCCAAAGAAGCGCTGTATGAGCGGTTAATGACAGGAAGCAATGCAGACGGAGATATCCGGGTGCTCACTGCCCCGTCCTCATTCCGCAACAGGGGCAAAAAGATCCTGGACGCCTATTCCTGGGCTCCCGAACTGGTTCGTACCGTAACACGGCGCATTGTGGATGTGGAGGAAAAAAGAGGTGAACTGCCCACTCCGCTCACCGGACCAGCCCGCTCCATCGAACGGTTTGAAGGAGCCGAGTACTTCTGCGGCCTGCTGGCCGCCCTGGGAAAAGAAAATTTCTTCCGGGGCTATTACTATTCTGCAGATACCACTAAGCGGGCGGTATTAAGCCATCTTCTGAAACGCTGCTATCCCGCAAAGGAAGATACGGCTGACCGGCTGAAGACGCTGCTTGCCCAAACGGATATCCGTGAAAAACGGCTGGTGGAGGCGGCTATGTATGCACCTCAATGGGCTGCCTTTGCGGAGGAAATTCTCCAATGGCCCGGCCTGAAGAGGGGCATCTGGTTTTTCCACGCCCACATCAACGAAACCTTCTCCGCGGAAAAGGAGACCGAAGTGGCGCTGTACTCCCCCATCAGCCCGCAGCAGTTCAACGACGGCGCCTTTGACCGGGACTGGTTCCTTACGGCCTATCAGGAGTTGGGGGAAAAGCGCTTCCATCTCCTGTATCAATCCGCCAAATATATCACCTCCAGCAGCAGCGGCCACCGGCGCTCCCAGCTCTATGCGGACGCCGTTCTTGGTAAGCTGAACATCGGTGAGCTGGAAGCGGAAATCATTCAAAAGCGGAACCAGGAGAAGCTGCGCTGTTACCCCCTGATCCCCATTCAGGAGGGAGATCGGAAAGAAGCTTTAAGACGGTATACGTTCATCCAGAAGTTCCTGAAGGAAAGCAAGCAGTTCGGCGCACAACGCAGGGAAAGTGAGAAAAAAGCCGTCCAGACCGCCCTTGAAAACCTTGCCATCACCACCGGCTTCCTGGACGTGAACCGCATGACCTGGTATCTGGAAAGCGAGAAGCTGGAGGAGATCCGTCCGCTTATGAACGGGGTGGATGAAGGCGGCGTGAGGCTGGCTTTGGAAATCGACCGCGACGGAACAGCCGGGCTTGCTGTTGAAAAAGACGGAAAATGTCTGAAAACCCTGCCAAAATCTCTGGCAAAAAATGAAACGGTTCTCGCACTGAAGGAAACGGTAAAAGAATTGAAGGAGCAAAAGCGCCGGGCCAGAGAAAGCCTGGAGCGGGCGATGACGGATGGCACCGTATTCCGGATCGAGGAATTGGATAAGATTCTGGACAATCCCGTTCTCGCGCCTCTGGCGTCCTCCCTTGTCTGGACATGGGATATCTCCGGAAATGACCAGACGCAGCAGCACCGCAACGGCTTTCTTAAAAAGGAAGGCGGCCTCCTCCTGTTGTCCGGCCATCCGGGTGCAGACGCACCGGTTTCTGGTGGAAACGGCCTTAGCATCCCCACTTCCGAAAGCGGCAGCCTGCCCCTTCCGGGCAATGACTCCTTGCCCCTCCCGGCAGATGCCTCCCTGCGGGTTGCCCACCCGCACGACCTAATCACGGCCGGGGAATGGGCCTCCTATATGCACCTGCTCTACGAACAGAGGCTTTGCCAGCCCTTCAAGCAGGTGTTCCGGGAATATTATCCGCTCACCGAAGAAGAGCGGCAGGAGAAAACCGTATCCAGGCGCTATGCCGGCCATCAGGTACAGCCCCAGAAAACCGTGGCCCTCTTAAAGGGCCGGGGCTGGACGGTAGATTATGAAGAGGGCCTGCAAAAGGTGTTCTACCAGGAAAACCTGATCGTCCGCATGTATGCGCTCGCGGACTGGTTCTCTCCGGCAGACATCGAAGCCCCCACGCTGGAGGTCATTCAGTTTTTTGACCGGTCTACGGGAAAGCCCGTGGATTTGGAAGCAGTGCCTCCCATCCTGTTCTCAGAAGTCATGCGGGACATCGACCTGGTGGTGAGCATGGCCCATGTGGGCGGCGTGGATCCACAGGCCAGCCATTCCACCGTCCAGATGCGTTCGGCGATCGCTGCAGAGCTTGTATCTTTGCTGAAGCTTCCGAATGTCTCCTTCACCGGTTCCCACGCAAAGATCCACGGAAGCCTGGCCAACTATTCCGTGCATCTGGGTTCCGGCGTCGTGCACGGGGAAGGCATCGGCATGATCCCCATCCTTCCGGTACATTCCCAGGCCAGGGGACGGATCTTTCTGCCCTTCGCGGATGAGGATCCCAAGACTGCGGAAATCCTTTCAAAGATCGTGCTGCTGGCGGAAGATAAAAAGATCAAGGATCCGACTATTTTAAGCCAGATCCGGAGCTGATAAGCGGTATGGGCTGACGCGCGAATCTTCGTGTGCCAGCCCTTCTTTCATAAAATTTGCAGCGGTTATATTTTAATATATCATGTCCTTCGGACATGGCCCTTCCAGGGGAGATGGCCACTTCGCTTCGCTGCGGGCCGGTATAATGCCTGGCGGAATTTTACAGATATCGGCTTTGTAAATGGGTCCCAGGGCAGCTCAACTTTCCTATTTTTCTATACGCATTCATGCTTGTGCGACACTGCATAAGATGCTACAATACAGATAAGCATAAAAT
>ERZ826396.1244-NODE-1244-length-29913-cov-10.194186_pt1 | contig 29913 bp, 25 predicted proteins | sample MGYA00519926_ERZ826396 | MGnify/ENA primary metagenome ERZ826396 (study PRJEB31778, sample SAMEA3449230) | human gut metagenome | biome: human gut; feature: human-associated habitat; material: faeces | place: United Kingdom | collected 2010/2012 ... | reverse complement strand
TCATGGTTCGACCACGATTTTCAACAAGCAGACGCAGTAATTTTTGTTCTGTTTTGCTCAATTCAACTTTTGAATCTCCCACATAAAAGGTCATAGCCTCAAAGTCAAAGTGAAATAGATTCATATGGAACGGCGCATTTTTATGGTTTGACGCTTGCTTTCGCAGTTGGGTATTCACCCTTGCACGCAAAACCGAAAGAGAAAAGGGCTTGGTAATATAATCATCAGCGCCTCTCTCCAGTCCGTCTACGATGTCCAGATCGGTGTCGTTGGCAGTCAGCAGAATAACAGGAATTCCGGGCAGGTTTTCCTTGACCTCCCGAAGCAGCTCAAGCCCACTGCCATCCGGCAGATTGATATCCAGCAGGATCAGGGATACACCGCCGCAAAGCAGCTGTTCCTTCGCCATTTTTAGGTCTTGGCAGGAAATGATCTGCCGAGCATCTGCTTTCAGTGCTTTGCATAAGCCTTGATTCAAACCGATATCATCTTCAACAATCAGTAATTGCTCCATATATCTCACTCCCTCGTTATTCAAATGCCACCATTATTTCCTTGGGCAATTTTTCGTTCTCACAGTTCAGAAGATAGGCTATTGCTCTGTTTGTAAATTTGTTTGTTTTCACTGTATCCCAATCAGCAAGCCGGATGATCTCTGCTGTCTCGTTTTTTTACTTTCTTAATTGTATCATGCTAATGTAAAGAAATCCATATTCTCTGAAAAGTTGTCCTGTTTTTTGAAAAATCGGCATAACCATAGTAGAAAGAGTCAAACACCTGCCAATCACGGCGGGAATGGGGATTTATGGGCGTGGAAGCTAAGATAAGTGAAAAAATATAAAAAACATCTTGAATTTCATGAATACTTATGATATGATATCGCTCAAAGAAAAGGGAGTAGCGGCCATGAAGAGATAAATGGAATTCCGTTTTTTCTGAATGGTGCATAAATGCGTCAGAACGGTAGATGAAACTACCCGCATTATGAGATAATCAGCGAGACTTTTATTTCAGGCATTATGACAGTGCCTGGGATAAAAGTCTTTTTTATTCTCCCTTTTTGAAAACTATTGTTGGTAAAAGAGATGGAGGAGAAAAATGAGTAAGCGAAATGGAAAAATGAAATATCTGGCAATCGGTGCTGCCGGGCTTATAGCGGCAGGGGGATTGGCTCTGGATGCAACTTACCAGATTCAGGAGCAGGAACAGGCAGTACTCACAACCTTTGGAGTGCCAAAGGCAGTGAATGAAACGGGATTACATTTCAAAGTCCCTTTTGTACAGCAGGTGCAGAAGGTAAATACCACGATCCAGGGATTTCCAATCGGATACAGTATGGGGAACAATGCGGTGGTGGAAAATGAAGGAATCATGATCACTTCGGATTACAATTTTATTGATGTGGATTTCTTTGTAGAATATCGAATTTCAGAACCTGTAAAATACCTTTACACCTCTGAGCAGCCGGAAGAGATTTTAAAAAATATTGCGCAAAGCTGTATCCGAACTGTAATAGCAAGCTATAACGTGGATGAGGTTCTGACCACCGGAAAAGGAGAAATCCAGAGCAAGATCAAAGAAATGATTTTGAATCAGATGGAGGAACAGGATCTGGGAATTCAATTGGTCAACATAACAATACAGGATTCCGAGCCGCCTACTGAAGAAGTGATGAAAGCATTTAAAGAGGTGGAAACTGCGAAACAGGGAAAAGAAACGGCGCTTAACAATGCTAATAAATACAGGAACGAAAAGCTTCCCGAAGCGCAGGCCCAGGCAGATCAGATTATTCAGGATGCGGAGGCACAAAAACAGGTGAGGATCAATGAGGCAGAAGCTGAGGTGGCAAGATTTAATGCAATGTATGAGGAATATATGAAGAATCCTGAGACCACAAAAATGCGAATGTTCTATGAAACCATGGAAGATGTGTTACCTGGTATGAAGATTGTGATTGACAACGGAAGCGGCGTGGAAAAGATATTGCCGCTGGATTCTTTTGCCGGAGACTGGAAAACAGAAGAAGATACAAGTGAAGAAACTAAGTGAAGTTAAGATAAGTATCTGATAGAAAGGATAAAAAATTATGAAAATGAAAAAAGCGGCACTTATAGCAGGCATTCTCGGAGCAGTAATAATCGGTTCTTCCATAACTATAACCCAACAAAATGAATACAAGCTGATCCGTCAGTTTGGTAAAGTTGACAGAGTGATCTGCGAACCGGGAATCAGCTTTAAAATTCCATTGATAGAAAGAACACAGTCTTTACCAAAGGAAACGTTGTTATATGATTTGGAAGCATCTGATGTGATTACCAAGGACAAGAAAACCATGATCAGTGACAGCTATGTTTTGTGGAGAATTACAGATCCACTTAAATTTGCACAGACTCTGAACTCTTCTTTGGAAAACAGCGAAAGCCGAATTAATACGGCCGTATATAATGCCACAAAAAATGTGATCAGCAGTCTTTCCCAGGACAGAGTGATCACAAGCCGGGACGGAGAATTATCGGATATGGTAATGAAAGCCATTGGAGATAATATGGAACAATATGGAATAGAGCTGATTAAATTTGAAACAAAGCAATTGGATCTGCCGGACGATAATAAGGCAGCTGTGTATGAGAGAATGATCTCAGAGCGTGATAATATTGCTGCTACATATAAAGCAGAAGGTGATTCAGAAGCAAAAGTAATCCAGAATAAGACAGATAAGGAAGTGACCATTCAGATTTCAGATGCGAAGAAGCAGGCAGAGATTTTGAAGGCAGAAGGGGAACAGGAATATATGAAAATTCTTTCCCAGGCTTATGGGGAAGATGAGAGAAGTGAATTTTATTCCTTCGTAAGAAGCCTTGAAGCCCTGAAAACTTCTATGCAAGGAGAAAACAAGACCGTTATTTTGTCATCTGATTCCCCTATTGCTCGGATTTTTGAGGGAAAATAATAAAAATTCTTGCATCTGCTGGCATTGACGTATATCATAAGGAACATAAGGAGTGACAAAAGATGGCGATAGTGAGAAAACACATATATTTTTCCGGGCAGGTGCAGGGCGTTGGATTTCGTTACCGTGCTAAAAATGCGGCGAGAGCCAATGATCTTACCGGCTGGGTGGACAATCTGTGGGATGGCAGAGTGGAAATGGAAGTCCAGGGAGAGCTTTCCGGAATTGAGCGTATGATTCAGGAAATCGAGATGGGAAGTTTCATCCGGATTGAGAATTATCAGATGGAAGACCTGCCTGTGGATGAAAGGGAGTGGAGCTTTTATTCGAAATAAAAAGGGATGCCAGGAGCAATGGGAATTTTGCTTCTGGTATTTTTTTGTGTAATAGGAATATTACGGAGTAATTTCCTATTACACAAAAAACGCTCCGCGAGCAAATAGCAAAGCGGATATTGAAAAAACAGGATTGACATTCAGAAACATGCCCCTTATAATTAGTTCGTGCACGAACAGTTCGAACCCGAACAGTTCGCACATGAACTATTTTGTATGGAAGTATATGAAAGAAGGGAAAGATGGAGAAAAAGAAGAAAACTGGTCCTGATGAGTGCTGCAGGGCGGAACGGCATATAGGGTATGAGGTTCGGACTCTCAATCAGGTAATTGGACGTCTGGTGAATTCATATCAGTCCAAGGTGGATGAGAAAGCCGGAATTAACCGCATGCAGGGTTGGATCATTGGTTATCTGTACCGGCATTCAGAAGAAGCTGTTTTTCAGAAAGACCTGGAAGCAGAATTTCAGATGGCGCGTTCTACTGCGTCAGGAATCCTTCAGGCAATGGAGAAGAAAGGGCTTATTACCAGAGAATCTATTCCAAGAGATGCCAGGTTGAAGCGTCTGGTGCTTACGGAAAAGGGGATGGAATTTCAGATGGAAATTATGGAGAATTTTGACAGGATCCAGGATGTGTTAAAGTCTGATATTCCCCAGGAAAAACTGGAATGCTTTATGGAAGTTCTGGACATGATCCGGGAAAATGCCCAAAGAGAGTGCTGTCTGCGGGATGAAAACTAAGATAAGCCGGCGGACTGCCGGAAAAGTCAGCACAAGTAAAAAGAAAAACAAAACAGAAAGGGGAGAACCTGATGATAAAGACATTACTTGCCCAGGTAAAGGAGTTTAAGAAGGCCTCCTTCCTCACACCGGTATTTATGATACTGGAGGTTGTGGTGGAGACAATGATTCCTCTTGTAATGGCAGATATGATCGACAACGGTGTGGAAGCCGGTAATATCAGTTATCTTTACAGAAAAGGTGCCATTATGGCGCTTCTTGCTGTTGCAGGACTTGTTACCGGTATTCTTGGGGGAAAATACGGAGCATACGCATCCTCCGGTTTTGCCCGTAATCTTCGTAAAGCAATGTATACTAACATTCAGACATTTTCATTTTCAAACATTGACAAGTTCAGTACTGCAAGTCTGATCACACGTCTGACTACAGATGTGACCAACCTGCAGAATGCATACCAGATGATCCTGCGTATGTGTACCCGTGCCCCGGCCAGCCTGATCTGTGCCATGGCCATGGCGTTTATGATCAATGCAAAGGTTGCCAGTATTTATCTTATTGCGGTTATTTTTCTTGGAGCTTTTCTGGTATTTATTATGAAGAAAGCTACCAAATATTTCCAGGAGGTATTTAAGAAGTACGATGACTTAAATGCCAGTGTACAGGAGAATATTAATGCGGTTCGTGTTGTAAAGGCCTATGTGCGTGAGGATTATGAGACTACAAAGTTCCAGAAGGCTTGTAATAAGGTATATGAAATGTTTGTAAAAGCTGAGAAGCTTGTAGTTATGAATATGCCGGTTATGCAGTTTACGGTATATGCCTGTATCCTTGGAATCAGCTGGCTTGGCGCCAATATGATTGTTGGAGGCAGTCTGACTACCGGTGAGTTGATGAGTCTTCTTACCTATTGTATGAATATTCTCATGAGTCTTATGATGCTCTCTATGGTATTTGTTATGATTACCATGAGTGCAGCCAGTGCAGAACGAGTAACGGAGGTTATTAAAGAGAAGGCAGATCTTTGTGATCCTCAGAATCCGGTAATGGAAGTTGCGGACGGAAGCATTGTATTCGATCATGTTGATTTCAGCTATAAGAAGGACAGTAAAGAGTCTGTGTTGAAGGATATCAATCTTTCCATTCATGCGGGGGAGACAATTGGTATTATTGGTGGAACCGGAAGTGCCAAGTCCAGCCTGGTAAATCTGATCAGCCGCCTTTATGATGTAAGCAGTGGTTCTGTAAAGGTTGGAGGTGTGGATGTTCGTGACTATCACATGGACAGTCTTCGTAATCAGGTAGCAGTTGTTCTTCAGAAAAATGTGCTGTTTTCCGGTACTATTCTGGAGAATCTTCGATGGGGAAATAAAGAGGCGTCCGAGGAAGAATGCCGCCGTGTATGTAAGCTTGCCTGTGCAGATGATTTTATTGAAAAAATGCCGGACAAATACAATACATACATTGAGCAGGGCGGAACCAATGTTTCCGGCGGTCAGAAACAGCGTCTGTGTATCGCCAGAGCTCTTCTTAAGAAACCCAAAGTACTGATTCTGGATGATTCCACAAGTGCGGTAGATACTGCCACAGATGCACGTATCAGAAGAGCTTTTGCAGAAGAAATTCCGGATACTACCAAGCTGATCATTGCACAGCGTATTTCCAGTATTCAGAGTGCGGACAGGATCATTGTCATGGATGAGGGAAAAATCAGCGGATTTGGAACTCATGAGGAACTGATGAAAACCAATGCCATTTATCAGGAGGTTTATAATTCACAGATAAAGGGTGGTGGAGATTTTGATGAGAATAGAGGAGGTGAGCAGGCATGAGCAATGAAAGACCGATAAAGAAGCCAGGCCGCAGCGGGGCAGCCTTCCGTTCAGGCCCTATGGTAGAGAATCCGGGCAAGATGCTTGGAAGACTGATGGGGTATATTTTTAAGAACTACAGGATCCATATTATTGTAGTTGTGATCGGCATTGTGGTAAGTGTTCTTGCCAATGTGCAGGGAACCATGTTTATGAAGACTTTGATTGACCAGTATATCATGCCTATGCTTCAATCTGAGACTCCGGATTTCCATCCTCTTGCAATGGCAATTCTTCGTGTAGCCTGTTTTTATGCAATTGGGGTGGCGTGCACATATACGTACAACCGTCTGATGATCTATGTCAGTCAAGGCACCCTACGCAATCTTCGAAATGAGATGTTTGAGCGCATGGAAACACTTCCTGTTAAATATTTTGATACACATGCACATGGCGATATCATGTCTATCTACACCAATGATATTGATACACTGCGCCAGATGATCAGCCAGAGTATTCCACAGCTGATCTCCAGTGTGATTACCATTGTCAGTGTATTGGTAAGTATGATTATTTTGAATGTGCCTCTTACCATCGTGACTCTGGTCATGGTTGGAGTGATGCTGGTGGCAAGTAAAAATCTTGCAGGACTCAGCGGCAAGTATTTCATGGAGCAGCAGAAGAATCTTGGTATTGTAAATGGTTACATCGAGGAAATGATGGAAGGCCAGAAGGTTGTAAAGGTATTCTGCCATGAGGAAGAAAGCCTTGAGAAGTTTAATGAGCTGAATGACCAGCTGTTTGAGAGCGCGAATAATGCCAATAAATTTGCAAACGTGCTGATGCCTACCTGTGCACAGATTGGGAATATCAGCTATGTGCTGTGTGCCATTGTTGGCGGCGTGCTGGCAGTAAATGGTGTGGGTGGATTTACTCTTGGCGGCCTGGCAAGTTTTCTTACTTTTAACAAGAGCTTCAGCCAGCCGATCAACCAGGTAAGTCAGCAGTTTAACAGTATTGTTATGGCACTTGCCGGCGCGAAGCGTATCTTCGACCTTCTGGATGAGAAGCCGGAGGTAGATGACGGATATGTGACCCTGGTAAATGTGAAAGAAGAGAATGGTAAGCTGGTTGAGTCCAAGAAACGTACAGGACGCTGGGCATGGAAGCATTTTCACAAAGCCACTGGAAAAACAGATTATATCGAATTGAAAGGTGATATTGTTCTGGATGGTGTTGACTTCGGATATCGTGATGACAAGATCGTGCTTCACGATGTGAAGATGTATGCGAAGCCAGGACAGAAAATTGCATTTGTCGGCTCCACGGGTGCCGGTAAGACGACAATTACCAATCTTCTGAATCGTTTCTATGATATTCAGGATGGTAAGATCCGTTATGATGGCATCAATATAAATAAGATCAAAAAGGGTGATCTGAGACGTTCCATGGGTATCGTTCTTCAGGATACTAATCTGTTTACTGCTACCGTTATGGAGAATATCCGTTATGGAAAACTGGATGCCACAGATGAGGAAGTTATTGCAGCTGCCAGGCTGGCGAATGCGGATGGCTTTATCCGAAGACTGCCGGATGGTTATCATACTATGCTTCGCAATAATGGTGCTAATTTAAGCCAGGGACAGAGACAGCTGCTTGCAATCGCCAGGGCGGCAGTAGCAGATCCGCCGGTTCTGATCCTGGATGAGGCTACCAGCTCTATTGATACCCGTACAGAGAAGCTTGTACAGGATGGTATGGATAAGCTGATGGAAGGCAGAACTACATTTGCAATTGCACATAGGTTATCCACAGTCAGAAACAGTGACTGTATTATGGTTCTGGAGCAGGGACGTGTTATTGAGAGAGGCTCTCATGATGAGTTAATTGCGCAGAAAGGTAAATATTATCAGCTGTATAATGGGTGATATGGGGTAAATAAGTAAGAGGTAACGTTTGGAAGGTTCAAGCGTTACCTCTTACTTTGGGTTTTGGAAGATTTAGAGCGTGTTATTTTTCACTGGCAGTTTCTTTCTGCGGCAGCTGGGCAAGAACGATAGCCCCGAACATTACCACACAACCGATGATTTCCCGGGTGCTTAATTTCTGTCCTAAGATAATCCAGCCGGCGAGGACAGAGATGCAGGATTCCAGACTGAGAATCAGGGAGGCTACGGTTGGGTTCATATTTTTCTGGCCCACGATCTGGAGGGTGTAGGCGACACCGCAGGACATAACGCCGGCATAGAGAGTAGCGCCCCAGGCACCACTGAATGAAGAAAGACTGGGATGCTCCAGAATTATGGCTGGGATAGCAGTGAGGATTCCGCAGACCAGAAACTGGATGCAAGACATTTTTACTCCATCTGTCTTTGGTGAAAAGTAATCAATGACCAGAATGTGCAGGGAAAACAGGAAAGCACAGATCAGGACCAGAAAGTCTCCCTTTCCAATGGAAAAGCCGTCTGTGATGCAAAGCAGATAGAGACCAATCAGTGCCATTACAACCGCAACCCAGATAAAAGGACTGCATTTCTTTTTCATAAAAAGTCCAAGGATCGGGACGATGATAATGTAGCATGCAGTGAGAAAACCTGCTTTTCCAACGGAGGTGTACTGGATGCCAAACTGTTGGAAGTTGGAAGCAAGACACAGGCAGATACCGCAGATTATGCCGCCGGCAATTAAGGTTTTGTTGCGGGAAAATGGATTTGAACCGCTGGATGCCATTGGCTGTCTGTCGGATTCTGTGAAATCAGCTGAATTGCTCTGTGGATTTATTTTATTGAGCAGTAAAATAACCGGGATCAGCACCAGAGAACCGATAATGTTTCTTGTGGCATTGAAAGTGAGAGGGCCGACAGCTTCACCGCCCTCACTTTGTGCTACAAAGGCGATTCCCCAGATCGTTGCTGTCAAAAGGAGAATCAGTGAATTTTTTAATGGTATTTGTTGTTTTTTCATAATGGATTATCCCCTCGTAAAATTTACAAAAATGCCCTCCTTTAACAGGAGGGGCATCATCGTTTAAATTATCTTTCCATCATGCTGATGGATTCAATTCCTACACTTCCACCTCGGACTACTTCGATGCGGCCGAATTCTTCTTTGATCAGTTTGACAACTGCATCATTTTTGGTCGCTGTCTGTACGAATTCCAGAAGCAGGCTGTCTTTACCGTAATCAATGACTCTGGCTTTGAAAGTCTCAGCAATCTGGAATAATTCAACTTTGTCCTCAGAAGAGCAGTTAAAAACCTTGATGTAAAGAATCTCTTTCATGCGGACGAACATATTGGTGAAATCAATAACTTTGATGACTTCTACCATTCGGTTCAGCTGTTTCTTGATCTGTTCGAACGTTTCATCGTCGCTTACAGTTCCGATGGTCATTCGGGAAACGGTAGGATCCTCTGTAGTACCAACGGTGAGGCTGTCCAGGTTATAGCTTTTGCCGGAGAAAAGTCCGGAAATCTTGGACAGAACACCTACCTGGTTTTCTACGTAGAGGGAAATCCATCTTTTTTTCATGCCTTTATCTGCCATTGGATAAACCTCCTGTTAATTAACAATCCATAATTAAATCTTCCAGTGTTCCGCCAGGCTTTACCATCGGATAAACCATTTCTTCAGGATCAATGATGAACTCGATCAGAGTCGGAACTTTGGTATTTTTCTTTGCTTCTTCAAAGGCTGCGGCAACCTCATTTTTATTGAAAACCCGGATCCCTTTGGCACCGTAGCTTTCTGCCAGCTTTACAAAATCCGGTGTATATTTCGGGTATTCCTCGCCATTTGTACGGCGGGAAAGGGCACCGGAGCGAAGATTGGTCATGCTGTAGCGTTTGCCATAGAAAAGCTTCTGCCACTGACGAACCATACCAAGATATTCGTTATTAAATACACAAAGAATCAGTGGGAGCTCTTCCAGAACAGCTGTGGCAAATTCCTGAATATTCATCTGCATTCCACCGTCGCCGGAAATAACGATAACCGGTTTGTCCGGATTACCGATCTTTGCTCCTACACCACCAGGAAAACCGTATCCCATGGTACCAAGGCCCCCGGACATAACAAGCTGCTTGCCTGGTGTGATCTCGGCATACTGGGAAACCAGCATCTGGTGTTGTCCGACATCCGTGACAATGATGGCTTCTTCAAACTGGCAGTTGATCTGGTTAATGATGTCAACCGGACTTAATCTGTCATTTGGACGCATTACAAGAGGATGTTCCTGCTTCCAGCTGTTTATCTCACTGTTCCATTTTTTGCTGGCATAGTCGGAAACGTATTCGGACATTTTTGCAAGGGCATCTTTTGCATCTGCAACGATTGGAATATCTACCTGGATGTTTCTGGAAATAGAGGCCGTGTCAATGTCAATATGGATAATCTGGGCATTAGGGGCAAATTCATGAAGCTTTCCTGTGATTCGGTCGTTAAAACGTGTTCCAATGGAAAAAAGTACGTCACAGTTGCTTACAGCCATATTGGCTGCATAGGCACCGTGCATGCCAAGGTTTCCGATAAAAAGCGGATGGTTGGTAGGGATTGCACCTCGTCCCATAATAGTAGTTACAACCGGAACACCGGTCTTTTCCACTACTTCCTGGAATACCTTATTGGCATGGGAAATATTGATTCCGCCGCCTGCCAGGAAGAGAGGCTTCTTTGCCTTGGAAAGTGTTTTGATCGCACGTTTCAGCTGTCCGATGTGGACACTGGTGTTTGGCTTGTAGCCGCGGATATTTACGCTCTTTGGATATTCTGCACTGCCCAGTTCAGCCATTACATCCTTGGGCAGGTCAATGAGAACCGGTCCAGGGCGTCCGGTACGTGCAATATAGAAGGCTTCCTTGATGATACGTCCAAGATCTTCACGGTTGCGTACAGTGACTCCATACTTGGTAATACTGCGGGTAATTCCTACAATATCAACTTCCTGGAATGCATCGTTTCCAATCAGATGACGTGCTACCTGACCGGTGAAGCACACCAGAGGAACGCTGTCGTAATTGGCTGTAGCAAGGCCTGTGACAAGGTTGGTAGCACCAGGACCGCTTGTTACAAGACATACGCCAACTTTTCCAGTGGTACGTGCGTAAGCATCGGCTGCGTGAACCAGTGCCTGCTCGTGACGTGGAAGGATTACGGTGACATCATCCTGTTTGTATAATTCATCGCTGATATCAATGGTACATGCTCCGGGATAACCGAAAACGTACTCAACACCTTCTTCTTTCAGTGCTTTTACCAGCAGCTTATTGCCTGATATCTGTTTCATTTAGTGAAGATACCTCCTTTTCGCCGGGGAAAAACCCACAATATAATTATAAAAAAATCTTCCACAAGTTGTGACGCACATCTTGCAGAAAGCCTTTTTCAAACACGCTCTAGAGTAAACGATATTTAATCAATATTATAGCGTTAACGTGGAAAAGTGTCAATAAAGTTCACAGAAAACCAGAGAATTGCGGCGCGAAATCATGCAAAGCATGATTCTTTTGCATCGCGAAGCGTGTTACTGGTCACGGAGGGAACAGTAACACGTTGAATTAAAAGAGGTGGGAAAAAGAAAGGGATAACTGGTCAAAAAGTGGATTTTGTGGTAAGATATGCAGAACAAAAGTGTACTGAGAAAGAAAGGAGGAGGTTGAAAATAGTGGAACTAAATAAGGAAAATATGAAAAAGATAAGGTGGCTGATCGCTTTTTCAGTGCTTCTGTATCTGGGAGTGCAGAATCTGGATGTGGTGCTGAAGTATGTGAAAATTGTGTGGGGACTTCTTCTGCCATTTGTGTTGGGTGGAGCTATGGCGTTTGTGCTGAATGTACCTATGGCATTTATTGAGCGGCATGTTTTTGGAAAAGCAAAGGAAAAAGAAAACAGGAGGGGACGTGCAGCAGCAAAATTTGCAAGACCGGTGAGCCTGATCTTTTCCATTGTTCTGGTGGTGCTGGCGATTCTCGTTGTAGTACTGATTGTGGCACCGGAGCTTGGAAGAACTCTGGTAAATGTTGTGAAAAAGGTGGAAGAAGATATTCCGTTAGTTCAGAAATGGCTGACAGATACTTTCCAGAGTGATTCTGAAATTGTGAAATGGGCATCTACCATAGAAATTGATCCGCAGAAAATTATTGATTCTATTGTGAGCGTTTTGAGAAGTGGGGCGGACAATCTGGTATCCTCCACTATTACCGTGACTATGGGACTGGTGAGCATGGCTATGAATTTTGCAATTGGTTTTGTGTTTTCCTGTTATGTGCTCCTTCAGAAAGAGAAGCTGGGCAGGCAGGTCCTGAAAGCAGCTTATGCGATCTTACCTGTGAAAACAGTGGAATATCTGGGACATGTTTGTACACTGGCAAGTAAGGTGTTTTCAAGCTTTATTACCGGGCAGTGCATAGAGGCGGTGATCCTGGGAAGCATGTTCTTTGTTTCCATGACGATCGGAAGATTTCCATATGCAATGCTGATCGGAGTGCTGATCAGTTTTACGGCGCTGATTCCTGTGTTTGGCGGAATTATTGGATGCTGGGTGGGATTTTTCCTGATTTTGATGGTAAGTCCTCTGAAAGCTTTGGCATTTCTTATATTGTTCTTGATCCTGCAGCAGATTGAGGGAAATCTGATCTATCCTCACGTAGTTGGAAACTCTGTGGGACTGCCGGCAATCTGGGTACTGGTTGCAGTGACTCTGGGCGGAAATCTTATGGGAATTGTGGGAATGCTGATTTTTATTCCGTTGGTGTCTGTAATTTATACATTGTTTAAGGAATGGGTGTCTGAGAGGCTGGAGCAGAAGAAGGTAAAAATCAGTTGAGAAAATTTTTAATGAGCGCTGGATGCTAAATAAAATAAGCGCTGGAAAATAATTGGTTTACATAAAACAAAAAAGCTGCAAAAAAACATCTCCGGGAGGATTAAGAACTTCCGGAGATATTTTTTGCTTATTTTTATGAAGATCAGTCGTTGGTCTGTTTCTGACTTTCTACTTCTGCAAGCTTCATTGCACGAACTTTCAGCGGCAGACCGAACAGAGTGATGAATCCGTCTGCATCATGGTGATCGTACATATCACCTGTTGTGAAGGAAGCAAGAGATTCATTGTAAAGGCTGTATGGAGAAGTGGTTCCGGCTTTGATGATGTTGCCTTTATAAAGTTTGAATTTTACTTCACCAGTTACATATTTCTGTGTGGACTCTACGAATGCTTGGATTGCCTCACGAAGTGGTGTGAACCATTTTCCTTCGTAAACAACCTGAGCCAGCTGGCTGCCAAGTTTCTTCTTGGTTTCCAGAGTTTCACGATCAAGGATCAGCTCCTCAAGCTGTTCATGTGCTTCCATAAGGATTGTTCCACCAGGAGTCTCATAAACACCACGGGATTTCATACCTACAACACGGTTCTCAACGATATCGATAATGCCGATTCCATTCTCGCCGCCAAGCTTGTTCAGTTCTGTGATGATCTCGGAAACTTTCATTGCCTTTCCATTTAAGGTCTTTGGAACACCTGCCTCAAATGTCATGGTGATTTCGGTCTCTTTATCCGGAGCTTTCTCAGGTGTTACGCTGAGTACTAACATATCATCATAGTTTGGAGCCTGCGCCGGATCCTCAAGCTCAAGTCCCTCATGGCTGATGTGCCACAGGTTACGGTCACGGCTGTAGCTGTGTTTTGCATCGAATGGAAGGTTGATACCATGAGCCTGGCAGAACGCGATCTCGTCTTCACGGGACTGCATGGTCCAAACGTCTGTCATACGCCATGGAGCAATGATCTTGATGTCTGGTGCAAGAGCTTTGATTCCAAGCTCAAAACGGATCTGGTCATTTCCTTTACCAGTTGCTCCGTGACAGATTGCAACAGCGTTCTCTTTTCTTGCAATCTCAACCAGTTTCTTAGCAATAGCAGGACGTGCCATGGAAGTACCAAGAAGATATTTGTGCTCGTATACAGCACCTGCCTCAACACACGGCATAATATAGTTGTCGCAGAAGTCATCTACGATATCTTCAATATATAATTTGGAAGCTCCGGAAAGCTTTGCTCTTTCCTCAAGTCCGTCCAGCTCATTTCCCTGCCCGCAGTTAACGCAGCAGCAGACAACATCATAATCAAATGTTTCTTTCAGCCACGGAATCAATGCTGTGGTATCAAGTCCGCCTGAATATGCAAGTACAACTTTTTCTTTCATAATATTTACCTCTTTTCTTTTATCCCTCTGAAACAGATAGGGTTATAAAGCATATTAAATTTTGAATAAATATTCATCGCGATAACGGCTCTTACGTTCTGTACGTTATTCACAAAGAATAATATACAACAATACTCATAAATATGCAATAGTAAATTTGAAAAAAATTTATAAAAACTTTGCATAAAAATGCATCATATAATAGGTAAATACGTGCTGAAATGCACAAAAAAAGATAGATTGAATGGAAAATAAGGAAAAAATGACTATTGCATAATATGCAAAGAAGATGTATAATTCATTCATCATTGTTTATAAAGCACATGTTACTGTTCACTACGTTTACAAAACGGACATGTTGCCAGTGAACAGAGTAACAAGTATGAGTTCTAGAGCCTGTTTGAAAAAGCAGGCTTTTGACACCATAATAATGGAGGACACTAAAATGATAAAAGCTGGAATTATTGGAGCAACCGGTTATGCGGGAAATGAGATTGTGCGTCTCCTTCTTGGACACAAAAATGTGGAAGTAGCATGGTATGGATCCAGAAGTTACATTGATAAAAAATATGCAGGAATTTATCAGAACTTTTTTAAGCTGGTAGATGCAAAATGTATGGATGATAACATGGAAGCTCTGGCAGATGAGGTTGATGTGATTTTCACTGCAACACCGCAGGGGCTGTGTGCTTCTCTTGTAAATGAGGAAATCCTTTCCAGAGCGAAAGTAATTGATTTAAGTGCAGACTTCCGTATTAAAGATGTGAAGAAATATGAAAAATGGTACGGAATTGAGCACAAATCCCCTCAGTTTATTGATGAAGCTGTGTACGGATTATGTGAGATTAACCGCGAGGACATCAAAAAAGCCCGCCTGATCGCGAATCCGGGATGCTATCCAACTTGTTCTACACTTTCTATTTACCCATTGTTAAAGGCCGGAATGATTGATCCGAACACGATTATTATTGATGCTAAATCCGGAACAACGGGTGCTGGAAGAGGGGCTAAGGTTGATAATCTTTATTGTGAAGTAAATGAAAATATCAAGGCTTACGGTGTTGCCACACACAGACATACACCAGAGATCGAAGACCAGTTAGGATATGCCTGCGGACAGGAAGTGACCATTAATTTTACCCCGCATCTTGTTCCAATGAACAGAGGCATTTTGGTTACAGCATACGCTTCCCTGACAAAGGATGTGACCTACGAAGAAGTAAAAGCTGCCTACGATGCATGCTATGAGAATGAGACTTTTGTGCGGGTTCTGGATAAGGATGTGTGTCCGCAGACAAAGTGGGTAGAGGGCAGTAATTACGTGGATGTGAACTTCAAGATCGATCCGAGAACCCACAGAATCATCATGATGGGAGCTATTGACAACCTGGTAAAAGGTGCTGCCGGACAGGCGGTTCAGAATATGAATCTGATGTTTGGGTTTGATGAAGCGGAAGGATTATTACAGGTTCCGATGTATCCGTAAAAGCGAAATTGGAAACAGGCTCCTGACATGGTTTCGGGACTGAGTCAAATCGAAAAATAAACATATAATTTGCCTGATCGGGCAAAGGAGGAGTATCAATATGGAAATAATTACAGGTGGTGTTACCGCAGCAAAGGGTTTTAAAGCAGCAGCGGCAGCGGCAGAAATTAAATACAAAGGTCGTACAGATATGGCCATGGTTTACAGTGAAGTTCCATGTGTTGCAGCTGGCACTTTTACAACAAATGTGGTGAAGGCAGCTCCGGTAAAATGGGATCAGAATGTGGTCTATAATCACCCATCTGCACAGGCTGTGATCTGCAACAGCGGTATTGCAAATGCATGTACCGGAGCAGAAGGATATGGCTATTGTAAGGCGACTGCTGATGCAGCGTCTGAGATACTTGGAATCCCTGCAGACAGTGTGTTGGTTGCATCTACAGGTGTGATCGGAATGCAGATTCCGATTGACAGAATTGTAAATGGTGTAAAGGCTATGGCTCCGAAGCTTGACGGTTCTTTAGAGGCCGGAACAGAGGCTGCCAAGGCTATCATGACTACAGATACCGTAAAAAAAGAGGTTGCTGTACAGATCGAAATTGGTGGAAAAACAGTAACAGTTGGCGGTATGTGCAAGGGATCCGGAATGATCCATCCTAATATGTGTACCATGCTTGGATTTGTCACAACCGATGCTGCAATTTCCAAAGAAATGCTTCAAAAAGCACTAAGTGCAAATATTAAAGATACCTTTAATATGGTTTCTGTAGATGGCGATACTTCCACAAATGACACTGTTTTGCTCCTTGCAAACGGCATGGCAGGCAACCCTGAGATCACAGAAGAGGGTGCTGATTTTGATAAATTTATGGAGGCTTTGAATTATATTAATACCTGTTTATCAAAGAAAATTGCAGGTGACGGAGAGGGTGCGACTGCACTTTTTGAAGTGAAAATTGTGGGCGCTAAGACAAAAGAAGATGCAGTTACGCTTAGCAAATCCGTAGTAACTTCTTCTCTTACAAAGGCTGCAATTTATGGTCACGATGCAAACTGGGGACGGATTTTATGCGCTATGGGATATTCTGGAGTACAGTTTGATCCGGAAAAAGTTGACCTGTATTTTGAGAGCCGCGCAGGAAAATTAAAGATTATTGAGAACGGTGTTTCAACAGGATATGATGAAGCAGAGGCAACCAGAATCCTGTCTGAGGATGAGGTAACAGCTATTGCAGATGTGAAGATGGGTGACGCAAAAGCAACTGCATGGGGCTGTGATCTTACTTATGATTATGTGAAAATTAATGCAGATTATCGTTCTTGATATTAAAGCTTGAGAGTGTGTAAATTAGATGCCAGAGGAAGACTGAAAGGCATGCAGTTGTAGGACTTTTGTTACATAAAGATATAGGAAAGAAAGGTTAAGAGAAAAAATGGTAAATCAGAAATATCTTGATAAGGCAGAGGTACTGATTGAGGCGCTTCCTTACATACAGCGTTTTAACCGTAAAATTGTTGTAATAAAGTATGGCGGAAGTGCTATGCTGGATGAAAAATTGAAGGCGAATGTAATTAAGGATGCAGTTCTCCTGAAACTGGTTGGATTTAAGCCAATTATCGTACATGGTGGCGGCAAGGAAATCAGCAAATGGGTTGGAAAAGTAGGCATGGAGGCTAAGTTTATCAATGGTCTTCGGGTAACAGATTCCCAGACAATGGAAATAGCAGAAATGGTCCTTGCCAAAGTAAACAAAGAACTTGTTTCCCATGTGGAATCTCTTGGCGTACAGGCTGTTGGTATCAGTGGAAAAGACGGTGGATTGCTGAAATGTAAGAAGAAATATTCCAATGGAGAGGATATTGGATTTGTAGGGGATATTACAGAAGTAAACCCGAAAATTCTTTATGATCTGCTGGAAAAAGATTTTCTTCCGATTGTTTTTCCAATCGGATTTGATGATAATTATGACAGCTATAACATTAATGCAGATGATGCAGCCTGCGCAATTGCAGAGGCTGTACATGCAGAGAAGCTTGCATTTCTTTCTGATATTGAGGGAGTTTATAGGGATAAAGATGATCCGTCATCTCTGATTTCTGAGCTTCATATTCAGGATGCCAGAAAACTGATCGAGGATGGATATGTTGGCGGCGGAATGATTCCGAAGCTGAATAACTGTATTGAAGCAATTGAGCATGGTGTTAACCGGGTTCATATTCTTGATGGAAGAATTCCTCATAGTTTACTGTTGGAAATCTTTACAAACAAAGGTATCGGAACTGCTATTTTAAGAGAGGATGGAGAGAAATATTACCATGAACATGAATAATCAGATGGAAGAAGCGGAGTCCAGTATTCTTCATACATATAATCGTTTTCCTGTTGTTTTTGAACGTGGAGAGGGTGTGCACCTTTTTGATTCTGAAGGCTCCAAATATCTGGATTTTGCAGCAGGAATTGCTGTAAATTCGCTTGGATATCATTATCCTGGATATGATGAAGCACTGAAAGAACAGATTGATAAGCTGACTCATATTTCTAATTTGTATTACAATGAGCCAATTATCGAAGCTGGCGCAAAGCTGGTAAATGCAAGCCGCATGGACAAGGCTTTCTTTACAAACAGTGGTACAGAGGCTATTGAAGGTGCATTAAAGGCTGCGAAAAAGTATGCTTATGAACGTGACGGACATGCAGATCATGAGATCATTGCCATGAATCATTCTTTCCATGGCAGATCTATTGGAGCACTTTCTGTCACTGGAAATGCACATTACCGTGAGCCTTTTGAGCCGCTCATGGGTGGTGTGAAATTTGCTGATTTCAATGATCTTGAGAGTGTAAAAGCCCAGGTTACAGATAAAACATGTGCAATTATTATGGAGACTGTACAGGGAGAAGGCGGTATTTATCCAGCGGAAAGAGAGTTTCTGGAGGGCGTTCGCGCACTGTGTGATGAGAAAGATATTCTCCTTATTCTGGATGAAATCCAGTGCGGAATGGGACGTTCCGGATATTATTTTGCATGGCAGGCATACGGTGTACAGCCGGATATTATGACCTGTGCAAAAGCGCTTGGATGCGGTGTTCCTGTAGGTGCATTTGTACTGAGTAAGAAGGTTGCACAGGCTTCCCTGAAGCCGGGAGATCATGGTACAACCTATGGAGGAAATCCGTTTGTATGTGCTGCTGTAAGCAAAGTTTTTGACATTTATGAGAAGGATATGATTCTTACTCACGTACAGGAATTAACCCCATATCTTGAGAAAAAACTGGATGAACTTGTGGAAAAACATGAGTGTGCTGCAGCAAGAAGAGGTATGGGATTCATGCAGGGAATCGTCATTGCAGGACGACCTGTAGGAGAGATTGTTAAGAAGGCTCTGGAGAAGAAACTGCTGGTTATTTCTGCAGGAAGCGACGTGCTTCGTATTGTGCCTCCGCTTGTGATTACCAAGGCGGATATTGATGAAATGGCGGAGATTCTGGATGAGTGTCTGGCGTAAATCAGGTCTGGAGTTTACTATGAAAGTCCCGATTGGAAGCTGAATATTTAGGTAAAATGATTCTCTGAAAAAGTTGTAATCTAGAGCCTTTTTCAAACACGCTCTAGCCTTGAAACGTAAAAGAGAATGAAACGATAGAAAAAAGGTACCCTGAAGTTGATCGAGGTACCTTTTTCTATCTTAGAAGAATATTTTTTGCAAAATTTACTCTTCTGCGAAGTCGAATTCGTCTTTAAATTTCTCTTTGAAAATGTCAAAAACAGCGGTGAGAATGTCATCGTCATCAACGAAAACATAGCTCTCGTTTTCTTCATTTCCGTCGTCCTCAACCTGAAGAATCAGTACTTCTTCATCTTCGTTCTCGTCCTCACCTTCCACGTCCTCTACAGGTGGGAGAAGAACTGCGTAGCGCTTTCCTTCATACTCAACAAGATCCAGGAACTCAAAATCCATGTCTTCCCCGTTTTCGTCGGTGAGGGTGATGATCTCGATTTCCTCTTCTGCTGGGGTACCAATGTTCTTTTCGTCTGCCATTGTGATTCTCCTTTTAAGTTGACATGCCAGCCCGGCTGTCATATTTGTTGAAAATATTATATCAATTGTGAGAGCTGTTGAATAGATGGAAAATATAGAAAATTTCGAAAATATTTTTGCATAATGTCAGAAGAAAGACTGGAAAAGCGGTTTTCAGTAGAGATATAACAGGATTGCAAGGTTGTTTTGGGAAAATATAAAAAACCTGTTGACAAGTAAAGTTGTCAATGATATTATGCAAATACAAGGAATGACAAATAGACTTGTCATAATGACAATGAAATAAGTCATTTCAAAAAAATGAATACACTACGAATGAGAAAGGAGCCTTTGAAATGGCGCTGGAGAATCGATTGAAGGAATATCGTGCCAGGCTTGGAATCAATCAGGCGGACATGGGGAAACTGGCTGGTGTGTCCAGACAGACGATCAGCCTGATTGAGAGGGGAGACTATTCACCTTCAGTGACGCTGGCTTTGAAGCTGGCGAAGATCTGTCAGGTGACAGTGGAAGATATTTTTACTTATACGGAGGATGGAGAAGATGAATAAGGGAAAATCTAAGAAGAAAATGAATTCCTATTTAAAAATGGTACTGATTATGCTGGCTGGTGGTGTTGTTGGAGGAATTTTTGGCTTTGTTACATCATACACTGGGGAGAATTCTATAGCAGCTATTGGGCATGGGATGAATGCATTTCTTTTGGCTGTACGTGATCATACAGTGCTGCTGGAATGTATCTGCGGTGCGATCTGTATTATGATCTGTGAGATTCATTTTGGAAAGATGAAGAGAATGGGAAGCCAGATACAGGATGCAGAGGATGAAGAATATCATGAATTGCAGTATCATATTGAAGTGTCCTCCAGCTGGGGGATGATTGCGAGTACAGTGGGAACTGTTCTTATGATGCTGCTTATTTCACCAGGATACTCTATGAAATATATTGAGAGCCAGAGTGACGGTGAGATATGGATGTTCTTAGCAGGACTGGTTGTGTTTGTGGGAATGGTTGGATATTTTGGTATGTGGCAGATTCGCTATATAAAGCTGGTTCAGAGAATTTATCCGGATAAGAAAGGTGATCCTACTTCTATAAACTTTCAGGAGCAGTGGCTTGCAAGCTGTGACGAAGCAGAGAAGGAAGAAATTTACGAAGCAAGCTATAAGACTTATCTGCTGACTGGAAAGGTACTTCCTTTTTGCACATTGGTAGCCATGCTGCTTCATATGGTATGGAATACGGGCGTTCTTGCTATTATCATTCCTGCTTTTCTCTGGATCTTATCGGCGTCTAATTACTGCCGGTGCTGCGTTACGAAAAAAAGCGAAAAACTTGCGAAGTGAATGAATCTTTGAAAAATACATATAATACTATTATGGAGGTGCCTGCTGCAAGTGCACCTCCTTTTCTTCCCGGGAAAGGGAGTATCCTTTTGGAGGCTGTCAGAACATTGATTGGCTTAGAGCGTGTTTGAAAAATCATTCCTGCAATCTGCACGCCCCACTTTGCGGTATATTTCACTCGAATTCGGTTGCCGTAGCCCGCTACGGCGCCCTCATCCGGGCGAAATCTCCCACAAATTGTGACGCACACCTTGCAGAAAGCCTTTTTCAAACACGCTCTAGAGAAAGAATCTGGAAGTATAGGATAGTTTATGGAGGTATTGTATGTGGGGATTTCTTGTAGCGTTGATATCTGGTGCATTGATGAGTATTCAGGGTGTTTTTAACACAGAGATGACTAAGCAGACCAGCTTGTGGGTATCCACCGGCTGGGTACAGTTTTCGGCGTTTCTGGTCTGTGTGTTGGCGTGGATTTTTACCGGGAGGGACAGTGTTGGCGCGTTGTGGCAGGTGGAGAATAAATATACTTTACTTGGCGGTATTATCGGAGCATTTATTACCATAACTGTCATTCAAAGCATGGGAAGTTTAGGTCCTGCAAAGGCTGCTATGCTGATTGTAATTTCCCAGCTGGCAGTTGCCTATATAATTGAATTATTTGGTCTGTTTGGTGTAGAAAAAGTGGATTTTCAATGGCGGAAACTGATTGGTATGGCTGTGGCTATTGTAGGAATTGTCATATTTAAATGGGAGAAATAAGGCAAATAGATAAAAGACTGATAAAATTTAGAAATGGTATTGTAAAAAATGTAAAGTTTCGTTAAAATAGATTAGGTAAAGCATGAGTGGAGGGGAACCTGCGCATAAAGCGAAAGGGGAACCTGCATGGGAAGAAAAATAAAATACAGATGTGGAATCTGGACAGTTTTGTTCTTTCTCTGGACGGCGTCTGCAATGACAGGCTGCGCACGTCGGGAAGAGGTTTTTCTGGAAGAGATGGATTCAGATGAAGAGAACTCGAATAGAAAAGCCGGAGAAGAGAGCACTGCGTATGAGAATAACGTGGCGGCAGGGGAAAATCCCAAAAAACAGTCTGCTGTTTCAGATGCAGGATCAGAGGGAAATACAGAAAATTCAGCTTTGGATTTGCTGCCAGAAACGCCAATTCCACAGAAAATATTCGTTGATGTATGCGGAGCTGTTGTAAATCCAGGTGTTTATGAGCTGGATGAAGGAGCGCGTATTTTCCAGGCTGTTGATGCAGCGGGAGGATATTTGCCAGAGGCAGCCATAAATTATCTGAACAGAGCCAGAAGTATTGGAGATGGGCAGCAGATTTATGTGCCTACTGAGAAAGAAGTGGCTGAGAACCTGGAACTTGCTATGGCGAAAGTGCCAGAGGCATTGAACGATGGTGACAATTCTGGGAATTCAGGATTGGAAGAAATTCAAGGCAGCTCAGTGGAAAATCCATCGGGAACTGTTGGAAGAGATACAGGAAGTTTCGGAGATGGCGTAGGCGATGATACACGAATTAATCTGAATACTGCAGATGCCGGACAGCTTTCCACTTTAAGCGGAATCGGGCAGTCAAAGGCAGAAGCCATTGTTGCATACAGAGAGGAGCATGGAGACTTTGCTTCTATCGAAGAGATTATGAATGTAGAAGGTATCAAAGAGGGTACCTTTTCAAAGATAAAAGACAAGATATCAACTGGATAAGGGAGATTCTTAAATGAGCAGGAAAGTTTTGGTAGTAGATGATGAGAAACTGATAGTAAAGGGTATCCGTTTCAGCCTGGAACAGGATGGAATGGATGTGGATTGTGCCTACGATGGCGAAGAAGCCCTGGAGATGGCCCAAGAGAAGAAATATGACATTATTCTTCTGGATCTTATGCTTCCCAAGATGGATGGCTTTGAAGTATGCCAACAGATCAGGGAATTTTCAAATGTTCCTATTGTAATGCTTACAGCGAAAGGTGAGGATATGGATAAGATCCTCGGCCTTGAGTATGGCGCGGACGACTATATCACCAAACCATTTAATATTCTTGAGGTAAAGGCAAGAATCAAGGCCATTATGCGCCGTGCAGGCAGCAATCAGGAAGAAAAAGACAAGGCGAAGACAATAGAGGCTGGTGACCTGAAGATGGATTGTGAGAGCCGTCGCGTGTTTATTTCTGGTAAGGAAATCAATCTGACTGCCAAAGAATTTGATGTGCTGGAACTTCTGGTGTTTAATCCCAATAAAGTGTACAGCCGTGAGAACCTGCTGAATATTGTATGGGGATATGAATATCCTGGTGATGTTCGTACAGTGGATGTACATATCCGTCGTTTACGTGAAAAAATTGAGGCGAATCCCAGTGAGCCCAAATATGTACACACCAAATGGGGTGTGGGATATTATTTCCAGGCATAAGCCATGCCAGAGAAAAAGAAACCAAGCTTTTTAAAAAGTCTGCGTTTTCGTATTCTGATCATTCTGGTCATTCTGGGAATCGTACCAAGTGTCATTGTTGCTCATGTGATGGTGGCGGCCTATGAGAACAAGGCTGTGGCTGTCCGTAAGCAGACTGTTGAGAAGCAGTGTGACATTCTGTGTAACCTGTTAATTAAAGAGAATTATATGAATGACTCCAGCTCGCAGGATGTAAACAGCAAGCTGGAGTTGTTGTCTAATGTGTATGACGGCAGAATTCTGTTAGTTGACAGGGATTACAGGATTATCAAGGATACCTATGGCGTAGATGAGGGAAAAACTTTGATCTCCACTATGGTGATCAAATGCTTCAAAGGTGAGGAAGCCAGCCGCTATAATAGTAAGACACAGAAGATTGAGATGGCTCTCCCTGTGAAAAGCCCGGAGGTGAAGCAGCTTCAGGGTGCTATGCTGATCAGCTTTTCCTCCAATGAAATTGCAGAGAATATTCTGGAGCTGGAACAGAAGAGTCTTCTGATCACAGGAATCATTATTGTGCTGGCGGTCCTTCTTGGATATGTGCTTTCTACGGTTCTTGTAAAGCCGTTTGCCAGAGTTACCAAGTCCATTGAGGATTTGACGGATGGATACCAGAATGAGGAGATTTCTGTCCCGGATTATACAGAGACAGCACTTATTACGGATGCGTTCAACAAAATGCTTTCCAGAATGAAGATTCTGGATGAGTCCAGAAATGAGTTTGTTTCCAATGTGTCCCATGAGCTGAAGACACCGCTTACCTCCATGAAGGTACTTGCCGATTCACTGGTGGGCCAGGAAGGGGTGCCGGAGGAGCTGTATCAGGAGTTTATGGGCGATATCACTGCAGAGATTGATCGGGAGAATAAGATCATCACAGACCTGCTTTCTCTTGTAAAAATGGATAAGAAAGCAGCTGATCTGAATGTGGAGCACCTGAATATCAATCAGCTTCTGGAGGATATCCTGAAGAGACTCCGTCCAATTGCAGATAAGAGGCACATTGATCTGATCCTGGACAGTTTCCGCCCTGTTGAAGCAGATGTGGATGAGGTAAAGTTTACTCTTGCCGTGAGCAATCTGGTTGAGAATGGTATTAAATACAATGTGGATGATGGCTGGGTTCGTGTAACCCTTGACGCTGACCATAAATATTTCTATGTGAAGGTTGCAGATTCCGGAATGGGCATTCCGGAGGAGTCCATCGGAAGAATTTTTGAACGTTTTTACCGCGTAGACAAATCCCATTCCAAAGAAATTGGCGGCACAGGTCTTGGACTTGCGATTACCAGAAGTGCTGTGACCATGCATCATGGAACTATTCAGGTGGCAAGTAAGGAAGGCGAGGGAACTACCTTTACTGTCCGCATTCCTTTATCATATATTCCGTAGGAGGTGCCAGATGAAGAAATTGTTGAGTACAGCGATGGCTCTGGTTCTGATCATTGGCCTTCTTACCGGATGCTCGGTGGAAAGCCAGGGAGAGAAGACTGAAAGTGTCAGCAATCAGTACTATCTATATTACTTGAACAAAGATGAAACGAAAGTAACAAAGACAAGATATTATCCGGAGCAGGAAAGTGCAGAATTTATGCTCCAGGATTTAATGGGAATCCTGAATGGACAGGAGAGCAGCGGAGAGAACCTGCCTTTGCTTCCAGCAGGAGTTCAGCTGGTGACTTACCGCTTAAATGAATCCCTTCTGGAATTGGAGTTTAATGCTGATTACAGTAATATTTCCCGAACCAGGGAGATTCTGGTGCGCGCAGGTGTGGCAAGAACTTTTCTTCAGATTCCAGGAATCACCGGCATAAAGATTTTTATAGGAAATCAGGAGCTTACCGATTCCAAGGGACAGGCTGTAGGCTTGCTTGACGGCAACACTTTTGTAGAAATGTGGGGCTCTGATAAAGATGCGTATCGGTATGATACTTTTACTCTGTATTTTACAGACAAGACAGGAGAGCATCTTGTGGCAGAACAGAGAAATGTATATTATAAGAGAATTCTGCCAAGAGAGAGAGTAATACTGGAACAGCTTGCCAAAGGACCGATGGTGAAAGGGCATTATCCAACAATTCCGCAGAATACGGATATTCTGGGAATAGAGGTGTCTGATAATGTGTGCTATGTGGATTTTAGTTCCGCTTTTTCAGATTCAGGAATTGATATCCCGGTGAACACCATGATCTATTCCGTGGTAAATTCTCTTCTGGATACGACATCTGCTGATAAAGTGCAGATTTCAATCGAAGGTGATACAGAGGCTAAGTTAAGTGATGGAACATCTTTGTACAGTCTTTTCAGTAAAAATACAGATCTGATCCTGAAAGAGAATTAGAGCGTGTTTGAAAAAATCAATCAATAACGCTTATAAAATGAAATACTAAAGGAGTTTATAAATGACGAAAAGACCGCTTTGCATGGTGTGTCTGGTCTTGATGCTCCTTATGTGTGTGGCCGACCGGGCAGGATTTCCACTGATCAGAGGGAATCCTGTTCCGGAAAATGTGGACTCCTGGATCCGGGAACATCCCAAGGTCACAATCTGCGGAGAAGTGACACAGACCACAGAAAATGAATTTTCACAATCTGTTTATCTTAGCAATACATATCTGATTTATCAACCAAAGAAGAATCAATCAAAGGAAAATCAACCGAAGAAAATATCTATTGAAAATGTAAAAGTATTTTTAAAGAAAAAAGAAGATGTTCCGGCAGGAACTGTTGTTTTGGTGTCTGGAAATCTGGAGAGAGTAGGTGAGATGCGAAATCCAGGAGAATTTGATGCCAGACAGTATTATGCCAGCCAGCATATTTTCTATTTTATGAAAAAGGCGGAATTGTTAAAAAAATCGGAAAATTATTCTGCTTATCGACAAGGTATGAATGATCTAAGGAAATATCTCAGTAAAGTTCTGAATGGAATTGGTGGAAAAGAAGCCGGGGTTTTTCAGGCAATTGTTCTCGGGGATAAAAGCAGTCTGGATGAGGAAGTAAAGCTTCGCTACCAGATGGCTGGTATTGTGCATGTTCTGGCAATTTCGGGGCTGCATATCAGTGTGATTGGGATGGGAATTTATAATCTTCTGATGAAGACTGGAATGGGAATCTGGCCGTCTGGGATAATTGCCCTGCTGATTTTGCTTCAATACGGCGTGATGACTGGTGGAAGTGTGTCTACTATGCGTGCAGTCTGTATGTTTTTGATATCTGTAGGGGCGAAAATAACCGGAAGGATTTATGATCTGCCAACGGCGCTGGCTGTTTCGGCTATGTTAATTCTTGGAGATTCAGGAGCATATTTATATAACAGTGGGTTCCTTTTGTCATTTAGCGCGGTAGCAGGAGCTGGCGTAGTGGTTCCTGCATTAACAAAGAGTATGGATTTATCCCGTATTGAAAAAGGGGAAAATGTGCGGAGAAAAAAGAGTGTATGGAAAAGACATGCTGGAAAAAAGTTTAAAAATATTTGCTGTATGATTTTAGGAAAACATACAGGGCAAATATATGAAAAATTTGCCGGAGGTTTTTGCAAAGCAAATCTGGCTTTAGGCGCATCTATAGGAATACAGCTGACCATGCTTCCTGTTTCCTTATATTTTTTCGGAGAAGTTTCACTGGTTGGAATTTTTTTAAATTTGCTGGTGCTTCCTACAGTAGGAGTTGTTCTGGGAAGCGGAGTTATTGGATTGCTTGCTGGGTGTGTAAGCTTTTCCGTTGGGCGTGTTGTGATTTTGCCTGGAAAGGTTCTTGCTGGAATTTATGAAGAGTTATGTAAACTATCTGGGAATCTGCCTTTTGGCATCTGGATCACAGGACAACCAAAGCTGTGGCAGGTGGCTGTATATTATATTTTGTTTGCAGGAGCAGTCTGGCTACTTACACAGAAAGGGAAGAGGGAGAGAAAAATAATTGCTTTCGTAGTTGTATGCCTGGCCATGTCTATTCTTATATGGCGTGAGCCGGAACCATTTTCTGTCAGCTGTCTGGATGTGGGACAGGGCGACGGGCTTGTGCTGCGGACGCCGGAAGGGAATTGCTTTCTGGTGGATGGTGGAAGCACAAACAAATCAGGTGTGGGACAATATCAGGTTTTACCGTATCTGAAAAATCAGGGGATTTCTCAGATTGATGGAATTTTTATATCTCATACAGATCAGGATCATATCAGTGGTGTACAGGAAATATTGGAGATGGCTGTAAAAAAACTGAATTCAGTAAAATTGGGATGCTTGTATCTGCCTGAGTGGGAAAATCCTCCTGCTGCATGGGAAAAACTGAAACAGACAGCAAAAGCGGCCGGAATTCCAGTGAGAACCCTGAAGGAAGGAGACTGCCTGAATGCAGGTAAATTGCAATTGCAGATAATTGCTCCTGCTGTCAGCGCTTCTGGCGCAGACGTAAATGAAGATGGTATGGTGATTAAAGTAAAATATGAGGAATTTCTTGGCCTTTTGACAGGTGATATCGGGGAAGAAACGGAAAAGAAATTGCTGGAATTGGGAATGTTGGAAGATGTGGACTTTTTGAAGGTGGGACACCATGGCTCCCATTACTCTACCTGTCAACAGTTTCTTGATACAGTGCGCCCGGAATATGCTGTGATTTCCTGCTCTTCTACCAATACCTATGGCCACCCGTCACCGGAAATTACGAAACGCCTGGAAGAAACCGGGTGCCAGACCAGTTTTACTATGGAGAGCGGTGCTGTGAAAGTTTGCTGGGAGAAAGAGGGGATAAGGATTAAGAAATTTTTGGAAAAGGGAAATAGTATGTAGAGCGAAAAAGGCACTTTTATAAAGACACAATTTGTGGTATGGTTTAGTAGAATGTCGAGTACAGCTCTATCACCCTGGCTGAAAGAGTCTGGGGGGCTACTGGTCAGATCGTGAATAGTAACCTTTGGGGAATGTCCTGACCGACAAGAAGATGACAGGAGCGTATATTTTGAAGAATATCCAGGAAGATATAAAGACGGGCAATTTTAAACAGGCGTATTTGCTGTATGGTGAGGAAGCTTACCTGAAACAGCAGTATAAACATAAACTGGTGCAGGCGCTGAATCCAGAAGATGACACCATGAATTTTAATCATTATGAGGGTCGGAACATTGATGTGAAGGAACTGATCGACCTTTGTGAGACCATGCCTTTTTTTGCAGACCGTAGGGTGGTTTTGTTGGAAGATACCGGCTTTTTTAAGAATAAATGTGATGAACTGGCTGATTATATGAAAGAACTGCCAGACTATCTTTGCCTTATTTTTGTAGAAAATGAGGTGGATAAAAGAAACCGTATGTATAAAGCCGTAAAGGCAGCAGGTAGAATCGGAGAATTTGTGCAGCAGGATGAGAAAACGCTAATGCGCTGGGCTGCCGGACTTCTGAAAAAAGAAGGCAAGATGATCACCCAGCGGGATATGGAACTCCTTCTTACCATGACTGGCGTGGACATGGGAAACCTGCGGATGGAACTGGAAAAGATAATTTCCTATACCGGTGACCGGGATGTGGTAACGGGAGAGGATATTCAGCAGGTTTGTACCACTCAGACCCAGAATAAGATTTTTGATATGGTCCGGGCAGTAACTGAGAAAAATCAGAAGAGGGCACTGGATCTGTATTATGATCTTCTCACGCTGAAGGAGCCCCCGATGAGAATCCTTTTTCTTTTGGCGAAACAGTTTCGCCAGCTGCTTCTGGTAAAAGAATATGCAGAAGAAGGAATCCCTCAGCCGGTGATGGCATCAAGACTGGGAGTGCCGTCTTTTGTGGTGAAAAATATTGCAGTCTGTGCAAGATCCTATAGAATCAGTGAACTTCGTCAGGCAGTGACGGATTTTGTGGATGCAGAGGAAGCTGTGAAGACAGGCAGATTGCAGGATGTGCTTAGTGTGGAATTACTGATCGTGAAGTATAGTTCAGCCAGAAGATGACGTTTTGGTGCAGGCTATGATGTTTGCAAAAATAGGCAGTGGGCTGAACAGGAATGCAAAAAAATACAGAAAAAAGGCAGTCGATGACGGTTCGACTGCCTTAATTTTCACTTATAAGCTTATAACTAAAAATTCAGATATCTATTAGCCAATGCTGTTAACGGCTTTGGATAAACGGGAAACTTTTCTTGCGCAGTTGTTTTTGTGATAAACACCTTTGGAAGTTGCTTTGCTGATTGTAGAGATAGCCTCTTTTAATGCAACCTCTGCTGCTGCCTTATCGTTGTTTGCTACTGCCGCGTCAACTTTTCTGATGGAAGTCTTAACAGCAGAACGGATGGATTTGTTTCTCGCAGCTTTTGTTCTGTTAACTAAAATTCTCTTTTTTGCAGATTTGATGTTAGCCAATTCGTACACCTCCAATTCGTGAATGATGATTAATTTTTTGCATCATAAGAACAGACACGGGCGTTCCTATGAACATGCTTATATAGTTTATAATAATTACCTTGGATTGTCAATACATATTTTTACAAAAATGCTTGACTATGAACCATTTATGATAATGTCCTAATATACCACAAAGGAAAATGTCCCAATGT
>ERZ826396.1239-NODE-1239-length-29942-cov-4.768194_pt1 | contig 29942 bp, 22 predicted proteins | sample MGYA00519926_ERZ826396 | MGnify/ENA primary metagenome ERZ826396 (study PRJEB31778, sample SAMEA3449230) | human gut metagenome | biome: human gut; feature: human-associated habitat; material: faeces | place: United Kingdom | collected 2010/2012 ... | reverse complement strand
CACGGTTGTCCGTTCGCCCTGGCCTGGGAGAAAATGGTGCTGTTTCTTACGTTTGTGAATGGGACGTTCTTCCGCATGTCCTGGCGGCGTTGTCTGACGCCCAGGAGGGCGGAGTTCAGCCGCCATGCGGAAGAACGTCCCATTCACAAATGTTTAGAAACAGCCTATTTTCGAGGTGGCCAGGGCGAACGGACAACCGTGCCCAAAAGGATCCCCGGGGCAGGGCGTTGTCTGAGGGCCAGGCGCAGGAACCGCGCAGCGTACGGGCTCACCGGACGGCTGAAAGGGCATATGCGAAGGGCTTGGCAGTAACACTTTATGTATCCGTTTCAAACCTTCCGGTATACAAATACTTTTTCATTTGCTATAATAAAAAAGGACTTTTCCTGCAGGATTCCATGCCCCAAAAAGGCTGTGGGCGGATTGGCCGCAGGATGGGTATGTAGACAGAAAAAGCCGGAAGGCATGCCTTCCGGTTCATAATTTTAACGAAAAAGATTGATAAAGCGAGGATATCCATATGAGCATGAAAAATGGGAAAAAAAGAGCCGTCGTCTCCCTTGGCCATCAGGCCCTCGGATATACGACCACAGAACAGTGGGATGCCGTAAAATTCACCGCCACAGCGCTGGCTGATCTGGTGGAAGCGGGCTATCAGCTCGTCATCACCCACAGCAACGGCCCCCAGGTCAGCATGATCCACAAGGCCATGACCGAGCTGCGCCGGGTTTATATTGATTATACGCCTGCCCCTATGTGTGTCTGCAGCGCCATGAGCCAGGGTTATGTGGGATATGATATTCAGAATTCCCTGCGCGCGGAACTGTTAAGCCGCGGCATTTCCAAGCCGGTCAGCACTATTCTGACCCAGGTTACGGTGGATCCGTATGACGAGGCTTTCTATGAGCCCACCAAGATCATCGGACGCTATATGTCCAGAGAAGACGCGGAAACGGAACAGAAGAAAGGCAATTATGTGGTGGAAGAGCCCGGCAAAGGGTTCCGCCGTATTGTGGCCGCTCCCAAGCCCATTGACATTCTGGAGATCGATGCCATTCGCACCCTTGCCGATGCGGATCAGGTGGTCATCGCCTGCGGAGGCGGCGGCATTCCCGTCATCATGCAGGAACATGCGCTCAAAGGCGCTTCCGCTGTCATTGAAAAGGACTGCATCGCCGGAAAGCTGGCCATTGACCTGAATGCCGACCAGCTCATCATCCTGACCAGTGTCAAACAGGTATACAAAGATTATCAGCAGGAGAGCGAATCGCCCATCCGTTCCATGACCGCAGCAGAAGCCAAAGCGTATATGGCGGACGGGCAGTTTGAAGAGGGAACCATGCTGCCGAAGATTGAAGCCGCCATCAGCTTCCTGGAAGCTGTTCCCACGGGAAGCGTCCTGATCACTTCCCTGGACTGTGTAGCGGATGCCATAAAAGGAAAAGCGGGCACGGTGATCACCGCCTGACCCTCTCCGGCGCCATTGTCCTGCCGTCAAAACGCCCTCCCGGCGCATCGTCTCGTCTGATGCCGGGAGGGCGTTTTCTATTCAGTATCTCTTTCCCTTCAGTATCCCTTTAACGCCAGGAAAAGGGCTCCGATCAGGATGCAGAAGTCCGAAAGATTGAACACGATCCTGCGCAGAGGCGCCCATTTCACGTTCAGGCTGAAATAGTCCACCACATATTTCCGTTTCAGCCTGTCGTAGGTATTGCTGTAGGCTCCTCCAAGAAGCAGGGCCAGCGCGGTCTTCAATCCGCTGCGGCCGTGCCGGGTCAGGGTGAAGAGGAATACAACCGAAAGGGCGGCTGTAAGGACGAGGGAAAGGGCAGCCACAGCCCCTTTCCTCTTCTCGCCCAGGTTCATGCATGCCCCTTCGTTATGATACTTTCTCACCAGGATGCGTCCGCCCAGGATCTCTTCCGTCTTTCCCATTTCTTTGGTCTTTTCGATATGATTTTTTAGAAAAAATTCTCCTGTAAATATCGCCAGAATGATGGTCAGATATCTCATCTGTGTTTTCCTTTCTGTGTTTGGATGCCGGAATGCATTGGAAAACGCGTTCCCGCAGTTTACTTCTCCTTTTCCCTATCCGCTCCTATATTTTTATCCCCTATATGGATTCATTATATCCTACAGATACCTCCGGCACAAGAAAAAGGCCGTAAACGAACAGAAAACCTTGAGTGCGGCGTACTAGTTTTTTATTTGTTCCCGGCCTTCTTAATCATATCAATTCTTTTCCACAACAAAACAGACGTTCACAACCGATAAACCTATCCCGACTCCCTAACGCGACAGCCCGGCGAGCCAATCAAATACGCCCTCCATATCCATTCTTCCATACCCCCACATGCGGCTGGGGTAAATATATGCAGCATCCCGTGCGGCTCCCCGGGCCATATAATTGACCACTCCAATGCCATTCAGATCAGAATATCCCCCTCTTTCGATACTCCACTGAAAAAGCTGGGCACAGCCGCCTGCGGCCAATGCAGCTGCCAGAGAACTTCCTGTCGCCTTTCCGATCACGCTGCGGCCCTGTAACATTCCAGCCGCCACAGATATGTCCACTCCAGGAGCTGCCAGTTCCGGCTTGATCTTCCCATTTAGTCCGAATCCCTGCCCCGAGTTAATGTAAAAGCTGTTATTGGAACTATCATAGGTGGACACAGTCAATACATTGGACGCATATGAAGGAGAGGTTAATGTGGTTTCAGGAGACGGCCTCAAGAATTCTACACTCCCGTCCACAAACTGTCGGATCGGCAGCCATATATGAAATGTCCCAGTTCCCGCTCTCTCCTGGTTTATCCGCAGCGTCCAAATACCCGGACCAGGATCTTCAAAGCGCAGCACTGCCACTTCCCGCCCGGAAGCCGGATCATTCAGCTGATAATCGATACGCAGCTGCGTCTGATGATAGACAAATGTATAACTCAATCCCTGATTCAGCCTGCTGCTTATAGCGGGAATTTCCTCTCCTCCAGGTGATCTAACCGATACGGAAAAATAGCTGGAGAAGTTGCCCCATATCTCCATGAGAAATCCTTTCGTTCCTTCCGCCACACGCAGTTCTATTTCTTCCGATTCTGTTCCCATGATACTCCCTGCATAATGATGCGCAGAATTTCCCTCGTTTCCTCCCGCCACCACTACCACACGGTTAATATCAAAGCTTACCTCCGCAAGATAAGATGAAAGAGCCGAGTTCTCCACATGATCCCCAAAACTCCTTCCCAGCCCCAGACAGATTACCGCGGGCCGCCGAAAAGGAATGGCAAAGGAACTCAGATACTTTACAGCGAGTACAATATCATTCGCCCCATACGCCGGAACGCCTTCAGGGAGCATATAATATTCTCGCAAAAACTGCTTCGCCTGTTTGAGTTTTACCATCACAATATCTGCGTCCGGCGCTGCTCCAAGATAATCTACCCCATCGTTCAGTGCACTTCCTGCTGCTGCAGATGCCATCCTGGTTCCGTGCCCGTCCTCATCTCTGGTAGGAACTAGTGAATAAGGATCTTCTCTCTTCAGCGCTTCATTGATCTGCTGACGTGTATATTCGCTTCCATAGACAAACCCTTCCGGAGGTGTGCCGCTCTGTATGGTCTGATCCCATATGGCCAGAATCCGTGTACTGCCATCCGGTTTACGAAACACCGGATTTCGATAGTCAATCCCTGTATCCGCAAATCCAATCACCACACGTTTTCCTGTAAGCCCAAGAGGAGCTCGCTGCACCTGAGCAATTCCACTGGCAACCAGGGGCTGCGGATCAAATATACGTCCTGCGGCTTCCGGGAAAAACGTATCCATCAGGCCGTAAATTTCCGTAATATAACGATATTGATAATCCGAAAAAGACAGGGGAGGCAACAAACTTCTGTCCAAATATACCGACCGCATCCTGTCATTTACTCTAACGGAACAAAACGTATTCTCACGAATATTTTCTCCCAGAATTCCCGGAGGAAGCACATAATAAGTAAGGAAATCCTGAAATTCTTCTGAAAGTATCATCTCCCGGCAGGTCATAAGAATGCTCCCGCTTTTTTTAACAATATATGCAGAGAATTTCCCAAAAGATACGGCGCCACAAAACCCAGGCGGCCACCTCCCGGCCATCCGCTTTGGTTCTGTGGCGCCGCACCTGCTCCGCTGCGCGCTTTATGTGGTTCAGGAAGTCGCTGTCTTATCCGGCAGCGCATATCCAGCGCCACGGATCTGAATCAGTGGGCCTCCTGTCCCTTCAATATAATTCTTCGTGATCGTAACCTGACCTATGTTATCATCCTTGGGTATCTCATACATGATATCCAGCATAAATTCTTCAATAATTGCCCGAAGTGCCCTCGCGCCGGTATCCTTTTTCATCGCCTTATCCGCAATCGCTTCCAACGCATCTTCATCAAACTGGAGATCTACTTCATCCAGAGCCAGCAGCTTCTGGTACTGTTTCAGTATCGCGTTCTTAGGCTCCTTCAGGATCCGCACCAGCATATCCCTGGTCAGCCCCTGCAGGGTACACATGATCGGCAGCCTTCCCAAAAACTCAGGTATCATTCCGAAATTCCGCAGATCCTCCACCGTCACCTTGGAGAGAATGTCCGGATCTTTATCATATCTATCCTTCAGTTCCCCGCCAAAGCCCATAGTTGCCTGCCGAGTCAAGCGCTGTTTGATGATATTCTCCAAATCCGGAAAGGCGCCGCCGCAGATAAACAGAATATTCCTCGTATTTACTGTAGCCAAAGGCACCATGGCGTTCTTACTGCTGGCGCCAACCGGCACCTCCACTTCAGAGCCCTCTAAAAGCTTCAGCATGCCCTGCTGCACCGACTCACCGCTCACATCCCTGGATGTGGTGTTTTTCTTCTTCGCAATCTTATCGATCTCATCAATAAAAATAATCCCCTGTTCTGCCCGCTCCACATCATTATCCGCTGCTGCCAGAAGTTTGGAAACTACGCTTTCGATATCGTCTCCAATATAGCCCGCTTCCGTCAGCGATGTGGCATCCGCAATGGCCAGCGGCACATCCAGAAGCTTTGCCAGGGTTTTCACCAGATAGGTCTTGCCCGAACCGGTGGGCCCGATCATGAGAATGTTGGACTTCTCAATCTCAATGTCGTCCATTGTGTTGGTCGCCACCCGCTTATAATGGTTATACACCGCCACAGAAATGATTTTCTTCGCTTTCTCCTGCCCGATCACATATTCGTCCAGGCTCGCCTTGATCTTGTGCGGAGCCGGGATATCCTTAATATTAAATACGGGCTCTTCCTTCTTTTCCTTGGCTTTCTTCTTGAGCTTCTGCTTGTTTGGAATTCCGCCGCTTCCCTGCAGATCGGAGAGATTCACAAAGCTGATATTGGGATACTTCCCGTCTTTATTCATATTATTCAGCATGTTCATCAGTTCCGGATTGTTCAGCATCCCCTGATAATCGTACTGGCTCACCGCATCCATAGTTCGATGCATGCAGTCGTCGCATACACAGATATTATTGGGGAGATGGTACATCTTTCCCGCCTTACTCTCCGGGCGCCGGCAGATGAAGCAGACATCCTCATACCGGTTCTCATTCTTATCGGAAGGATCTTTGCCAGAAGCGTCTCCGTCCTGAGATTTCTTTTCCGAAACCTCATTCTTCTCCGTCTCCGCATCCTTTCCGTTTTCGTTTTCCTTTATCTCTTCTCCCTTCGTGGATTCCGCCTGGATTGGCTCATCCTTTTTTTCTTCCTCTCTATAATCAATATCGCCCATTTCTCTTTCCTTTCCGTCTTCTGCGCCATTTACATGGAACGGTGCAGACATACACGCATTTTCAGGTTGTTCTTATTATAAAGCATTGCCTGCCAGGGAACAAGTGAACTTTCTATAAACTCCCCACACGGGAATGCTTCACATCAAACAGGCTGTAAGAGAGAAATTAGGAAGTTCTGTCTTCTTTCTCTTACAGCCTGCTCTTTATGAAGCTCGCGGATGGTTTATAGTACACATCATCCGCTGCCGGTATTCAGTTTTCCTGCTTTGCCAATTTACTGGTTCACCGAATTCATAGCTTCCTGAGAAGTCAGCGTTACTGTCACTGTCTGTTCCTCATAGCCATCGGTAGGATTTCCGTGCATGATGGTGATTTCCACCGTATCTCCAATCGCATAATACTGCATCGCATTGGTCAGATCATCCTGTGTGGTCACCGTTCTGCCTGCAAAGCCAACGATGATATCGCCTTTCACAAGGCCGGCCTCATCCGCACCGGTTCCGGTATATACCTGCGCCACATAGACGCCTTCCGGCATGCCGTATGCATTTGCCATATCAGCGGTCACATTGATGCAGGAAATTCCCAAGTATCCTCTGTTAGCCTCATCCACCAGATCTCTGGTTTCCTGATTCATCAGTTCTTCGATGATGGGCTGCGCGGAAGAAATCGGGATGGCATATCCCATGCCTTCGATCGCATTGCCGCCGATCTTATTGGAATTAATGCCGATCACCTGTCCCTTGATGTCCAGCAGGGCGCCGCCGGAGTTACCCGGATTGATGGCCGCATCCGTCTGTATCAGCGCATTGCTGGTACCTGTCTCGCTGACTTCCAGCGTACGGTTCAGCGCGCTTACCACGCCTGTCGTTACAGACTGTCCATATCCAAGCGCATTGCCGATTGCGATAACCGGTTCGCCTACCTTCAGCGAATCAGAATCTCCCATTGTAGCGATGCTGATCGCATCCCGCGTGGCCTGTTGAATGTCTTCCAGCTTGATCGCAACCACCGCCAGGTCCATGGACGGGCTTGTTCCCTTAATATAAGCGTTCACCACTTCATCATCAATAAACTTGATATACAGGTTGGTGGAATCCTCAACCACATGGTTATTGGTCACCACCAGAAGTTCCGTATCATTTTCTCCGATAATAATGCCGCTTCCTGCGGATTCCTGCTCCTGCTCAAATGTCTGTCCCCAGAAGCTGTCCACGGATGTGATCGACTGGTTCGTAATCGATACGATGGACGGCATAACCTGTTCCACCACTTCTGTCACATCTGTTACCACAGCGCTCGTGGTTCCCTCTGTTACCGTGGACTTAATGCCGGAATCGCTGGTGGAAGCCTGTTCGCTCTCCGCAGTACTTCCTTCCGCCGCGGCCTGTGCAGAAGCGGGAGCTGTCTGATTCACGCCCAGGGAGCTGACGGCCAGGAAACTCACACCCGCTATCACGCCGAAGCATACACCGCTCACCACAACCGCTATCGCTTTCTTCCAAAACGGCTTCATCGGTTTTTTGGGCTTCTTCTCTTTCACCTTCTTGTGCTTGCCGCCTGCGGCTGCCGTGCCGTAGTCACCGCTTCCATACTGATAGCTGCCCTGATAGGACTGATAGTTGCCGTATCCGCTGAAATTGCCCTGACGGTTGCCTGCGTTCTGGCTTCCGGTTCCGGCTGTCTGGTATGTTCCATTCTGATAGCCACCCTGCTGGCTTCCACCCTGCTGGCTTCCACTTTGGTAGCTTCCGCTCTGCTGGCTTCCACTTTGGTAGCTTCCACTCTGCTGGCTCCCATATTGCCGGCTTCCGCCCTGATACCCTGTATTCTGCTGGCCGCCGTTCTGATAGCCGGTGTTCTGATAAGAACCATTTCCATAGGCTCCGTTCTGATAGCCGCCGCTGTAGTAGCCGCCTGCAGAACCGGCACTATGATAATGTTCCGAAGAGCCTGTACTCTGATAGCTGCCCGCTGTACCCGAATTCTGATGACTGCTTTCTGTACCTGAACTCTGATAACTGCTTCCGGAACCAGCGCTCTCATTCTCCGTACCGCTTCCTGCAGTCTGCTCTTGCTTATGTTCCGTATAAACAGCGCCGCTCTCATTCTGATCAGCCTGTGAAGATTTCTGTTCCTGATAATCGTTGTTTGAATTATCTTTTTCTTCAAACATAGATCGTTCCCTCTTTTCTTTTATCTTTCATTGTACTTGACAGTATAAACAGAATTTGTGTTTAAACTGTGATGAATCTATAGAAAATATGTTAAATTCGTAACAGACTAAAAAATGGGAGCAGACAGGCAAGAGGCTATCTGCTCCCACTTCAAAATAACGATTGAAAAGAACGAACCATTATTCCACCGTCACGGATTTCGCCAGATTCCTCGGTTTATCCACATCGCAGCCTTTTCCTACAGCCACATAGTAGCTGAACAGCTGAAGCGGAATAATCGCCAGGGAATTCGTAAAGAATTTATTGGTCTGAGGTATGTAAATGATATAATCCGCAGCTCTCTCAATGTCCCGGTTCCCCTCACCGGTCACTGCCAGCACAAACGCTCCTCTGGACTTCACTTCCACCATATTGCTGATGGTCTTCTGATACAGCTCAGGCTGCGTGGAGACCGCCGCAACCAGCGTGCCTTCTTCGATCAGGGATATGGTGCCATGCTTCAGTTCTCCGGCAGCATATGCCTCAGAATGAATATAGGAAATTTCCTTCAGTTTCAGCGAACCTTCCATGGAAATGGCGTAATCGATACCTCTTCCGATGAAAAAGACTTCCTTCGCAGCAATATATCGATTTGCAAATCTCTGGATCCGGTTTTTATTGTTCAAAAGCAATTCGATCTGATCCGGAAGCCTGCGCAGATCGGTAAGCATATCTTCAAACGCTTCCTCTGTGATCGCGTGCCTCACCTTTGCAAATTTCATGGCCAGCAGATACAGGGCTACCAGCTGCGCGCTGTACGCCTTGGTTGTGGCCACTGCGATCTCCGGCCCCGCCCAGGTATACATCACATTGTCCGCCTCCCTGGCAATGGAACTGCCCACCACGTTCACGATTCCCAGGACTTTAAATCCTCTGTGCTTGGCTTCCCGCAGAGCCGCCAAAGAATCCGCAGTCTCTCCGGACTGGCTGATGACGATCACCATGGCTCCTTCTTCCAGAATCGGATTCCTGTAACGGAATTCCGATGCCAGATCCACTTCCACCGGGATCCGCGCCATTCCCTCAAACACATATTTGCCCGTCACGCCCGCATGATACGCGGAACCGCAGGCTACGATATGGATCTTCTTCAGCCTGAGAATGTCCTCATCACTCATTCCCAGTTCTTCAATCACAATCTCCTTGCCGCGTATTCTGGGACTGATGGTATCCGCCACCGTTTTGGGCTGTTCATACATTTCCTTCAGCATGAAATGCTCATAGCCCGCTTTCTCTGCGGCTTCTGCATCCCAATCAATGGTCACCGCTTCCTTTTCGATTTCTTCCGCATCCACGTTATAGATGTGAAATTCCCCTGCCGACAGACGGACGATCTCCTGATTCTCCACATAGGTAACCGTCCGGGTATAGCGCAGGATTGCCGGAACATCTGAAGCTATGAAACATCCATCCTGATTCTGCCCTACAATCAATGGACTGTCCTTGCGCACTGCAAACAGTTCCTCTGGATAATCTGAAAACAGAATTCCAAGCGCATAGGACCCTTCCACCCGGTGCAACACCTTCGTAATGGCTTCAATCGGATCCCCTTTGTAATAATAGTCCAGCATATGGGCCAAAACTTCCGTATCCGTTTCAGACAGGAAATGATATCCTCTGCCTTCCAGCTTCTTCTTCAGCTGCTGGTAGTTCTCAATAATGCCGTTATGAACGACAGCGATCGTCTCTTTTTCATTAACATGCGGATGCGCGTTCAGATTGCTGGGCGCTCCGTGCGTCGCCCATCTGGTATGCCCGATCCCGAGCTGTCCGGGCATGGTCTGTCCGTCATGGGTCAGTTCGCTCAACACCTTCAGCCTTCCGACGGATTTGGTGATATTGATTTTTTCACCATCATAGATCGCCATTCCCGCCGAATCATATCCCCGGTACTCCAGTCTGGACAATCCATCCAGAATAATGGGAGCCGCCTGGCTCCTGCCCACATATCCTACTATTCCGCACATACTTTCCTCCATTCTGCCGCCGCAGCGCGTCGGCCCACATTTCCGCCATCCAATGCAGCATCAGCGCTGGCTGCCGCTTCTGCCCGTTCCCTATGTTCCCTATCTTCCAAGCTGTTTCCAGTAATCCCGGTTGGAACTGCAGCGCAGCACCATTCGCGGCGATAGCCTGTCATAATGCTTTCCCAGAAAGAATCCCGCATATCTGGCCACACAGTCCACCCCCAGCCTGAAGACAAGCCATGGCTTTCCGATCCGGCACAGATGGGCAGCCATCTTCTTTACCATCGAAATCCCTTCCGCTTCCGAGGACACACCCGAAAAGATCTCCGGGTGCTGCGCCTGAGATACGCCGTTGTCAAAATTCCGGTGGAACTGCTCCGCCGGCGTATAATTATGAGAATGATAGACCCTGGCTTCCGGCACATAGGCAATTTTCCATCCCGCCTTCACCGCCTTCGCCGCATAAATCATATCCTCATTAAAAATAGTATGCCCTTCAAACCCGTCAAGCGACTCAAATACGTTTTTCCGGTATGCAGCGCACACATTGGAGCAAAAATACGTTTTAATCCCAAGTGTGCCAAGCTGCTCCTCTCCCTTAATGCAGGCCTTATCCGGATAATTAAAGCTTCTGGTGAACCTCTCAATTTCACCGCTCTCTTTCCCCGCCAGCTGTCTGGCATAGGCCACCGCCACATCTTCGCTTTGGAAAAGCCCTTTCACCAGTTCTTCTATCAGATGATTATCCGCCGGCACCGCATCCTGCGTCATACAGATAAAAACATCTCCGTCACTCTTCATAACACCCAGGTTACGCGTCCCTCCATGATCGAATTCCCGCTTAGACAGATGATGCACCTCTGCCTTCGGATATTCTTGATGTAATTGGGAGCCAAAAAGTAGCGCTTCAAAATATTTTTCCTCCGTATTCATGATAATGATCCGATCTGGCTGCAGGCTCTGAGCCGCCAGTCTTTTCATCAATTCCAGGAATTTTTTCCCCGGCTTATAAGAAGGAATGATCACATCGACCTTCATACCCTATTTCCTCATTGATCATGCTTCAAGAAAAAAGGGGCATATAATTAGCCCCTTTGCTCTTTTGGATTTCTATTTATAATTAATATCCCGTATCGCTGGAGATCTTCGCGCTATAGTCCTTCACCTGCTGGGAAGGTTCATACGTCTCCTGTTCAAACAGGAATTCATGAAGCTTAATTACATTCGCTTCTAGATCAGTTGGGATGACAACGCTTCCGATTCCGTTGCCTAGCCTTCCCGTAGTACGGCTGTCTTCAAACGGGAAACCATCGGTAGCAGTCACATTATATTTTGCCACATCCTGCAATACATCCAGTATCTCTGCCGTATCCAAATTAGTGGCTACATGAGGAAGCACTTTATCCAGCGTTTCATTCAGCTGCGAAATGGATGCCTGTTTTGCCTTATCCAGACAAGCCAACAGTACGGTCCTCTGACGCTCTGCCCGTCGGAAGTCATCCCCGGCAGTGGCCCTGATACGGCAGTACGCAGTAGCCTGCATTCCGTTCAGGGTCTGCAGTCCGGGCTGCGTCACCTTCACATAATCCGTCGTCAGCCGCTCCTGATCCTCAGTGCTGAACATACTTTCCTGATAGTTATTCAAATGTCGGATCTCTTCCTCTTCCACATTGATTTCAACTCCTCCTAAGGAGTCAATCGCTTCAATCAGGCCATTGAAATTAATACTGATATAATCCGTAATATTCAAATCCAGATTCATATTCAGCATCAAAATAGCCTGTTCAGGCCCGCCGGCCGCATAGGCCGCATTGCATTTATTGTATTTATCATTGCTCAGGTTGAGATAGGTATCGCGGTATACGCTCACCAGCTTCACTTCTCCCGTATCCTGATTGATGGAAGCGATCATGATACTGTCAGAACGGTTTCCTTTTTTCAGATCATCATCTCTCGCGTCCAGTCCGAACAATGCAATGTTGCGGTATCCCTTCATCGCCTCGTTCTCTTCCACGCCCTCATTCATATTGGTGATAATTTCTTCTTCATTTATGTTGATCTTCTGCATGGAACCCTGCTTCATAACCCCCCACAGGATAACGCCCAGAACTACCAGCGCGATGAGTTCCACTGAGAACAGGATGAGACGCCTCTTCTGTTTGGCCTTCTTCTTTCGGGATACAGGCCGCCGGCCGCCGCCTGAACCATATGAACCGCCTCCGGAACCATACGAACCGCCGCTTCTGCCTTCCGCATATCTGCTTTCTGCACTGCTGCGGCTTCTTCCCTCAGCGCTTCTTCCCGAACTGCGGCTTCCTCCGCTCCTGCTTCCGCTGCGGGAACTCGTACCCGCGCTGCGGCTTCTGCTTCCGCTTTCGTATCTGTCCCTTTCGTATCTATCTCTCTCGTATCTGTCTCTGTCGTTATCGTATCTTGATGATGCCATGCTTCTTCTCCCGTTTCCTTCCTCTAATAAGCATTCTCATTGATAAACCCTTTAAAGAACGTTAGAAAAAGGATTTTTATATCAAAAGCCATGCTCCAGTTTTCTATATAGTAAATATCGTATTCAATCCTCTTGCGGATCGACGTATCGCCTCTATAACCATTAATCTGTGCCCACCCCGTCATTCCAGGGCGCACCTGATGCTTAATCATGTACCGCGGAATCTCTTCCTTGAATTTCTCCACAAACTGCGGCCTCTCCGGCCTGGGCCCGATCAGGCTCATATCGCCTTTCAGCACATTAAACAGCTGAGGGAGCTCGTCTATGCTTGTCCTGCGCAGGAATCCGCCCACCTTTGTGATCCGTGGATCTCCCTTTACTGTCCAGCCTTTTTTCTCCTCCCCCGGTTTCTGCACATGCATCGTGCGGAACTTATACATCATAAAAGGCTTATTATGAAGCCCTACCCGCTCCTGCTTGAAAATAATCGGCCCAGGGCTGGTTGCCTTGATCAGAATCGCCACCAGCAGCAGGATCGGAGAAATCAGAATAAGCCCGCAGGCAGAACCGACCACATCCACGCACCGTTTTGCGAAAGCGTTCATCGTATTGGTCAGCGGGACATAGCGTATATTGATGACCGGAAGCCCCATCAGATCCTCCATATAAGGCTTCCCCGGAATCAGACTTGTATAATCCGGAATGAATTTAGTATGCACGCCCGATTTCTCACATAGATTCACCAATTCCTCCAGCCTGTCATAACTCGCCAGAGAAAGCGTGATGGCAATCTCATCCAGCTTATTCTCAGGAAGAATATAAAGAAGGTTATCGATGCTTCCCAGCACCTTCACCCCTTTATAGATTGCGCCTCTGGGCACCTTATCATCCAGGATTCCTCTTACCACATATCCCCATTGCGGATTACTGTTGATTCTGTTGATATATTCCTCTGCCGCCCTTGAATAGCCTACCAGAAGAATATATTTGCGGTTATATCCCTTTTTACGGATGAAATGCAGGCAATATCGGATAAGCGCGCGCACCACGAGCGTGCTTACCGTATTAATCGCGCAGAACAACGCCACCATGCCTCGCGAAAAATGCTGCAGCTGCAGCCAGTCCTTCGCAAGGAACAGAACAGCCAGGAAAACCGTCATGCCCACCAGATTCGCTTTAAAGACATTCAGGAGCTCCGTTTCACTGCGCTGCACCCGTTTGGGCGAATAAAGCTTAAACCAGGAATAGAGAATCAGGTATCCCGGCACAACAAAATACAGGGCGCTGAAATAAATTTCAATATCCAACACGCCCATCTCGGAACCTGTACTATTCACATTGCTCCCAATATATAAATACCACGCAAGTATATAGGAGCCTGCAATCACCAGCGCATCAATCACCACATGCAACCGGTTAAAATATTGCTGGTTGTCCTTAATCATGGCTTCACCCGTTTCTCTATATACAACCTGTATTGTACAATAATAATACAAAAAGCACAACTAAATTTTAAAATCTACGAGCCCTGCGCAGGAAAAACCAAGAAAATCGGCGCAAGCTTGCTTGCAGAGATTTTCTTGATTTTTCCTGCATTCGGCGACAGCCGCAGCGAGATGCAGCACGAAGTGCGCAGTCGGCTGGCAGGGCGGATCTCCGCCTCCAGTCCCCCTCTAAACCCGCGCCAGCCTGCGCAGCCAGCCGACAGGGCGGATCTCCGCCTCCAAAAATCCCCTAAACCCGCCGGAAACAATTCACCCACAACTCCGCCTGTATCCTAATATAGTTCCCCAAATTCCGCCATTTGAACCGCACCTTCCGCGCCCTCGCCGCAGGCGTCACACACAGGCGGATACCTGCTCCAAGCCCCTTCAGATAAACGGAACCATATCCCTTTTTCAGGAAAAAAACAGCCTTTGCCGCAAACCCTACGGCAAGCAGCGGAAGGTTCAGAATCAGCTGCAGAAGCGGCATATTTTTATAAATCAGGTACACATTGTTCTTTGCCGACTGCGTGATTTTAAACGGGTTGTACCTGGAACCGCTGGTAGCGCTCCCCGCATGGCGCACCACTGCTCCCGGCTCATACGCGTTTTCAAATCCGCAGATCCTGGCCCGATATCCCAGATCCACATCCTCCAGATAGGCGAAATGCATCTCGTCCAGCAACCCGGTTTTTTCCAGATATGCTTTCCGATAAATCGCAGCTCCGGCACATGACGAGAAAATACGCTGCGGCTTCTCATATCCGGACGCGGGATGCCCCTTCCCAACCGCATAGGCCCAGCCCAATGCGCTGTAGAGATCTCCAGCCCCATCCATAACAGACGGATCCGCCATGTCCACCATGCGCGCGGAGACAGAAAACAGCCTCGCATCCTGATCCATCCGCTTCTCCAAAGCCGCGATGCTTCCAGCTTCCATCACCGTATCATTGTTGAGCAGCAGCACATAGGGCGTACTGCTCCTTCTTATCCCCTCGTTTACCGCCGCACAAAAGCCCTCGTTCCTGGGGAAACGGATCATCTCTATCCAGGCAAACCGCTTCAGCGCTTCATCCGCGCTGCCGTCCGCAGAGCCATTATCCACCACCAGCACACGGAATCCTTCTCTCCCCTGCGCCTCCAGGCTCTTAAGACAATTATTCAGATATTTTTTCCCGTTATAATTGGGAATCACCACTGTGGTCTTCAATCCGCTTCTTCCTTCCATTCAGGCAGCCACAGGATGCGCAGCCCCGCCATCTCGAGCTTCCTGCCAAACGCAATGCTCTCTTCTGCCGGATCCGCTCCCTTTTCCACACGGAGCAGCGACGCTTCCCATTCCGCCTTCCATTCAGTCCGCACCCGCATGCGGCGAATGTCCGCAGCCTTCACATCCTGGGGCAATCTGGCCCGATGCATATAACCTCCGAAACCCTTTCGCAGTCCCGCATAGCGCATGGATATCCCTTCCCCAGTCTGATCATAGATTCCGCTGCACATCCTTCCGCGGCAAGGCGGTAGAGGCCCTGCCACCGCCCCCACATCTCTGCGTGTTTCCAACAGGTTCTGCGTAAAATGAACCCGATAGAATCCCAAATGCTGCGTATGAACCACCTGTGCCTGCCAGCCCTGCGTCGCACAGAAATCCTCCAGCGCACGCTTTCCCGCCTCATACGCATACCCCTTGCTCTCCGGGTTTTGGGAGGTAGACGTTCCATGACAGCGCCAATGATACAGGATCTTCGGCACATGAACATATTTTTCCGTCCCGCCGTCAAAAGCCTCTCTTCCTGCGCGCAGCACCAAATCATAATCCTGCGCTCCGTCAAATCCGGAACGCAGCTTCAGTTCCTTCAGTTTATCCGACCGCATGACGAGGAAATGGCAGATATAATTATTGGAAAGCAGCAGATCCGGATCAAAATCCGGCTTCCAGTGCGGTTCGTAGAATCGTTTTCCCACGCCGTCGCATTTATCCTCATCGGAGTATAAAAAAATCGGGAAAATTCCTTTTTCCTCACTCGCTCTCACGGCCGCTGCCATCTCATAGAGCGCATCGGGAGACAGGAAATCATCGTGATCCAGCAGGCCGATATATCTTCCTCCCGCATGGCTGATCGCTTCGTTGGTATTGCCCGCTATCCCTGCGTTATGAGCAAGCTTTATATATCGGATGCGGCTGTCGCCGCGGCTCAAAACGGCTTCCTTCACCCTCCGGCCCTCTCCCGCATCCGCCAGAATCAGTTCCCAATGCGGCCAGCTCTGCGCCTGCATACTATCCAGCAGCGCGTTCAGGAAGTCAACAGGGGGCTCATAGGCGGGAACCACCACGGAAAATAGCGGAGGATCCGCAATTCCCTCCGCTTCGCTTCTCTGCCGTTTCAACTCCTCTTCATCCGGCGGCATATATACATAGCCTTTCTGTTCCCGCTCCTGCAAAATCCGTTCAATGGCTGCACATCCTGCGGCCATTGGGCCGTTCCGTTTCAGATACCGGCATGTCTTTTTGAGGTTATTCAGAAACCATTCCGCTCGTCCCATGCTGCATACTCCCACGGGGCAGTCAAAAGGGCATCCGCTTCAGATGCCCCCTTGTTTTCCCATACAACGTCTTTACTGTCCGATTACAGCCTTCAGTTCTTCCGTCAGCTTCTCGTTCTTTGCCTTTGCATCCTCCAGGCTGTCACCCTTCACGCCCATATAGAACTTAATCTTCGGTTCCGTTCCGGAAGGTCTTGCACAGCACCAGGAATCATTGGTCAGGTCAAAATACAGAACATTGGATTCCGGCAGCCCTGTAGGTTCCTCTTTTCCTGTTGCCAATTCCTTCATGATTCCGGTAGCATAGTCGCGCACGCGCACTACATCAAGATCTCCAAAGCGGGTCGGCGGATTCTTCCGAAGCTTATCCATCATCTCAGCGATCTGCCTGGAACCATCGATTCCCTTTAAGGTAATGGTATACAGATCTTCTTTATAATATCCATATTTCTCATACAGCGCAAGCATCTGATCCCAGAGGGTCTTTCCGTGCTTCTTGCACCATGCAGCCACTTCACACAGGCACATCACGGCCACAACCGCATCCTTATCCCTGGCATGGGTTCCTGCCAGGCATCCGTAGCTTTCCTCCAGCCCAAACACATAATTGTTGGAACCGGTCTGTTCAAACAGCTTGATCTGTTCGCCGATGTATTTGAATCCCGTCAGGACCTCGATCAGTTTCACTCCATAATCCGCCGCGATCGGATCCGCCATGTTGGTGGTAACGATGGTCTTCACCATAGCCGGATTCTCAGGCATGGTTCCGGTGGCAGCGCGTTCCCGCAGAATATATTCCGCAATCAGCATGCCGGACATATTTCCTGTAAAGGGCACATACTCTCCGCTCTTCGTATCCAGCGCATAGATTCCCAGGCGATCCGCATCCGGATCCGTTGCCATCACGATATCCGCATTTTTTTCTTTTGCCAGCGCCAGAGCCAAGGTGAACGCTTTCGGATCTTCCGGATTCGGATAATCCAGCGTGGTAAACGCCGGATCCGGCAGTTCCTGTTCAGGCACCACATAGACATGCTTGAAACCGAGTTCGGAAAGCACGCGTCTTACCGGCTTGTTGCCCGTTCCATGGAATGGCGTATAAACGATACGGATCTCATCAGCCATCTCCTGGATCACTTCCGGATGGATGATCTGCTTTTTCAGTTCCACCATGTAAGCGTCATCAATCTCAGAACCGATCACCTGATACAGCCCGGCAGCAATGGCGCTTTCCTTGTCCATGGTCTTTACCGTATGGTAATCCGTTACAGCCTTCACCTCGGTGATAATCTCTTTATCTCTGGGAGATGCAACCTGCGCGCCATCCTCCCAGTATACCTTATATCCGTTATATTCCGGCGGATTATGGCTGGCCGTCACCACGATACCAGAGATGCAGCCCAGCATGCGCAAAGCAAAGGAAAGTTCAGGCGTGGGACGCAGTTCATCGAATACATACGCCTTGATTCCATTTGCCGCCAGACACAGCGCCGCCTCATCCGCAAATTCAGGGGACATATAGCGGGAATCATATGCGATTGCCACGCCTTTTTTCTGTCCGCCCTGCTTTATGATATAGTTAGCAAGTCCCTGCGTTGCCTTTCTCACGGTATAGATATTCATCCGGTTCGTTCCGGCTCCGATCACGCCGCGCAGGCCGCCTGTTCCGAATTCCAGTTCCTTATAAAACCGATCCTCGATCTCCTTCTCATTTCCCTCGATGGAAGCCAGTTCTTCTTTGGTCTTCTGGTCAAAATAAGAATCCTCTCTCCAGAAACGATATGCATCCATAAATCCCATCTACTGCTACCTCCTTATTTTTCTATCTCGCGCGCCTTTGCCAAACGCGCCTCATCTTTCGTTCTGTCCTTGCGCTTAAACCGTACGAGGCCTGTCTTTGGGCCGTCCGCCCAAGTCAGCTTTCGTAGGACGCAGCCCCTCCGGGGTGGATGGCCACTCCGCTTCGCTCCGGGCCAGTATAATGTCTAACGACATTATACTACAAAACCTCAGACGCGTAAAGAAAAGTCGCTTTTGTCCAGGCTGAAATTCGGGTTGTAGTAGGGATCTCCTGCTTCCAGCATCGCCTTCCATTTCTCTCGGAAACGGGCGGATTCTTCATTATACCGCTGCGCCTTTTCCCCTTCCGTATCCAGCCCTCTGGAAGCGGATTCATAATGATAGGCTTCCGCAAAGGGGGTAAACACATTCAGATATCCCAGGCTGCGAAGCTTCAGGCAGAAATCCACATCATTCAGGGATACAGCAAAGCTTTCATCCAGTCCGCCCACACGTTCATACAGGCTTTTTTTCACCATCAGGCAGGCTCCCGTCACCGCGCTCATGTTCTGCGCATAGCAGAGCCTTCCCATATAACCCAAATTTTCACGCTTCTGCCGGTAGTGGACATGGCCCGCAGTCCGGTGTGCGCCCAGCCCGATCACCACGCCCGCATGCTGGATCGTCTTGTCCGCATAATACAGCTTACCGCCCACAGCGCCCACATCTTCCCGCTGCGCGTACATGAGCAGTTCTTCCATCCAGTTCACTGTGATGACCTGGGTGTCGTTGTTCAGAAGCAGAACATATTCTCCGGAGGCCTCGCTGACGCCCAGATTATTGATAGCCGAATAGTTAAATTCGCCTGTGTAGGTCACGACACGGATCGCCGGGTTGTTCTTCAGTTCTTCGTAATATGAGAAGATCTCCTTGGTTTCGCTGTTGTTCTCCACCACGATGATCTCATAATTATCATAGGTTGACTTCTCTATGATGGAAGAAATACACCTTCTCAGATCTTCCACATGATCCTTATTCGGAATGATAATGGAGATCTTCGGCTCTCCCAGGATCTCATAGGAAATCTTAAAAATGGTCTCAAAGGCCCGTGTGCTGGTAATGGTAAAATGGGAGAATCCGTGCCTTCTGAGGTGATCCGCCACAGCCCCCCTGGCAGATTCCACCACATAGGGCTTGGCCTCGATGCCGGAAGAAACGCTTCCCGCATGGCGCCGCCAGTAATACAGCAGCTTCGGCACATGGGTAACGCACTTTGCTTTATCCGTCAGGCGCAGGATCATATCATGATCCTGACTGCCATCAAATTTGGTGCGGAACAACTCCATCCCATCCAGCAGCTTTCTGTCGAACACGCTGAAATGGCAGATATAATTGTTGGCCCGCAGATTATCAATCGCGTAATCCGGCTTGAAATGCATGGTAATCATCTGGTTGACGTCGCCGTTTTTGAACGTCGCCTCATCGCAATAGAGATAATCCGCCCCTTTCTCATTGATCGCCTTCACATATTCATAGAGGGCGCAGGGATGCAGAAGATCATCATGGTCAAAAAGGCCGATATACTCTCCCGTGGCCATCTTCAGGCATTGATTCGTATTGCCTGAGATGCCCTCGTTCTTCTCCAGCTTCCGATAGACGATACGGGAATCTTTATCCGCATACTGGCGGCTGACTTGGCCCACATAGGCATGCTCCTCATCTGAACCGTCCGCCAGGCACAATTCCCAGTTTCCATAGGTCTGATTTCTGACGGAATCGATCATTTCCCGCAGGAAATCTTCAGGTGTGTTGTAAAGCGGCGTGAGTATGCTGATCTTCACCATCCGGTCGAACACCGCCTCCTCCTGGGCTTTTCTCTCCTGTTCATTCGGAAAACTCTCCGTCCCATAATGCCGCATGGCTTTACGCTCATTGGCCTTGTACTTCATTTTCGCGAATACGCCGGCGATGCTGCCGCAGTTTTTCAGCCGGTCTACCTGGCGGATCACAAAATGCATACATTTTCGGAAGGGCGCGCTGGCCTTCCAGATTGGATTATTCTTAATTCGGTCCAGCTTAAACTGCAGGTCGTCCACCTGATCTTCCAGTTCCGCAACCCGGCCTGCCAGATAGGTGCTTTTATAGCGCTCCTGCTCATAAGCTTCCTTATAATTCTTTTCCATTGTGTTTCATGCCTTTCTTACGAACCTCTGACATATTTGTGTTCATCCGGCCCGCAGTCTTTCCTGCCCCTCCAGCTGCCTCCGGACAGGCTTTCGGCCTCTCCCGTAAGGCTTTTGGTTTCTCCCATAAGGCTTGGAGCCTCTCCGTCAGGATTCGATTCTCATGGTTTCTGCTGTCCACTGATACAGCTTCTGTCTGGAACAACAGTCTTCCCACAAAAATCCGATCAGATATTCCCCTTCCGGCAGCGCATTCCGGTCGAACCGCAGGCAGACACCGGTCAGGGCCACCATCTGCATATGCCCCAGATTTTCCTGGATGTCCGGCCGGTACTGCCGGTTCACAGGCAGACGCCAGACAGCAGACAGCCCGGAGGCATTCTCCGCCGCTTCCTCACGCATGGGCCCGTCGTCCCGCTTTGCCTCCTTCAGCAAGAGGTTAAAACGATACTGGCTGTTGTCCACCTGCAGCGCATAGCACCAGCCCTGGATGAAATAATCCCCGCCGCCGGGCCTGCCCGTCTCCCATTTCTGCATATCCCCTGCGAACTCGATTCCCATGCGCAGCACTTCATTCTTCCATTCCGGACGCAGCCCGTCCCGCATGGCCTGTGGAACCACTGTATCCACCCGGTCTTCATATTCATACCGGTTGCCCGCATAGAATTCCTGATCCAGGACATCCCGCACCAAATAGCGATGATAGTAGGGATCCGCCGCATAGTATGTGGGATGAAGGGTATAGAGCAGGTTCAGTTCCTGATGCAGGCGTTTGAGTTTTTCCACGCTGTCATCCAGCCCGCGGCTTAAGGATTCATGGTGGTAAAGGGCCACATCATTGCGCACCACGTTCTGATATCCCATTTCATGCAGCCTGTAGCAGAATTCCACATCATTGAAGGCAACCCTCAGTTCCTCCTTCAGACCGCCGCTCTTTTCATAGACGCTGCGGCGCACCATCAGGCAGGCGCCCGTCACGCCCAGGACGTCAAATGCCAGCCGGTTGCGCAGAAAATAATAATCGTTCCGGTCGTCCCGAAACTGCAGTTTATGCGCCGGGCCCAGCCGTATATTGGTAATGCCGGCATGCTGGATGGTATGGCTTTCCGGATACAGCAGCTTGACGCCCACCGCTCCCACATGGGGGAGGGCCGCCTTCTCCACCATCCGCTCCAGCCAGTCGTCCTGCGGCACTTCAATATCATCATTGAGCAGCAGGATATAATCCCCCTTCGCCAGGGCCGCTCCCCGGTTGCACATGCGGGAGAAATTGAATTCCATGGGTTCATAGACATACCTGAAACGGCAATCCTCCGTCATCATCGACAGCATCCGCTCGATCCGTTTCCGGTTCTTATCGCTGCTCCCGTTATCGATGACGATGATCTCAAAATCCAGATAACTGCTTCCCTCCAGAATAGAATGAATGCAGGTGGAAAGCACTCTGGGATTATCTTTGGACGGGATAATGATGGACACCATCCCTGACGGCTTCTCGGGCCACCCCCTGCGTATGTACGCCTGCCGCTTGATCCCGTCGTATTCCTCTTCCATGCCGAAGGGCTCTATGGGCATGCCATTGTGCAGCAGGACGCTGTCGATATGCCCCACCGCTCTCTTCCCAGCCTGCGCTGCCTCGTTTTCCTCCGGTCCGGGAGAAGCCTTATCCGTCAGCTTCAGGCAGAAATCATACAGATTCTTTCTATAATCTTCCTCCTGCAGCCACTCCACCGCTTCCGCCGCCTTTGCGCGGACGGCGAACAGATTGCCGAAATAGAAATACGACATCAGCGTATCCGGAGACCAATCCGGTTTCAGCCAGGGGTTGGTTCGCCTTCCGCCGTTCTCCTCCAGCCGTTCATCTTCATCCGCATAGGCCAAAATGATCTCGGGATGCCTGGCAAAATAATCCGCGATCCGCGCAAGCGCCCCATCCTCCGGGCGCACGCCTCCCCCGTAAAAAACCAGGATCTCCCCATCCGCCTGGGCGCCGTCTTCCGGTCGCAGGCCATGTGCATCCTCCATTTGCCGGGCGGCGGGAAAAGAAACGCCGCATTCCTCGAAAGGAATGCATCTGAGCTTCAGTTCCTGCCCCTTCAGGGACAAGCCGCTTTGTTCTTTTTGCTCCTTGCGCACGATCCAGTCATGATACCGAACGGTCTGTTCCTCAATCCTGGCCTCATATCTCCTTGTCTGCCTCCTTCTCAGAGGAGCCTGAAGCAGTTTCTTTATATTCAAAACCAATGTCTCCTTTTCAGATTCGCATCCAGGGCTGCCGCAGCTTCCTCCGTCAGCCTGCTTATCTCAAATTCCAGTTCCAGTATCTGTCCCTCTTCCCTTTCCATCTTCTCCAGACGGATATTCAGGTTGGGGTCCTTGGTGTGGAAGAAAAATACCGGCTGTTTTTCCTTTTTCTCCGTCAATTCCCAGCCGTTCACAGCCAGAACGGCCTTATCCGCCAGATCCAGCTCTTCTCCGTCCAGCGTCGCTTTCTCCATGCGGATCACACAGGAGCATTCCGCCGGATCAATGCGCACGCCCCGGATTCCTTTCTTCAGCGGCAGTCCCACACGCATCCGATCCGCCACCATGTAGCTGGGATAGAGATGGTAGGAATGCTCCGGGCTGTATCCCTTTCCATAGTCTTCAAAAACTTCCACAGCATTGCGCTCCAGTTCCGAGAAAAACGGCTGCCAGGGCACAGCCCTTCTTCCCAGCAAAACGCGCATATCAGAAATGGATACCCGATTTCCCGTCACAGCCTTCTGAAATCTCCGCTCCCTGGCCCGATACTCAGACGCTTTTTCCTCGCTGATGGAAAGCATGGAAAGAAACCGTTCCAAAGAAAGGCCCTTTCTTCTCCCATCTCCCATTTTATAACAATACAGCGAACGGTAAGCCACCGCATTGGTATCCACACATTCGTCAAAGGTCCATTCATAATCGATCAGATTCCATCGTCCTTCTGAATCGACGAGAATGTTTCCGAAAATCAAATCATAATCCGAGACGGGAAAGGTCTCATGAAAGCGGATTTTATCCAGATACTCCAAAAACAGGCGGTCAAAGCCCTCCTGATCCCCCTCTTCCAGGCAGCGATCCAGCATCTCTTCCAGCGTCTTTCCTTCCAGATATTCCAGCACGGCACAGACTCCGCCCGCATCGTCCCTCTCCAGCTCGCAGCGGTTGATCAAAAGGCCGCTTCCCTCATACCTTTTCCCCAACGCCTCACAGTATCGGAAAATGTTTTCCACATGCTCTGCAGCTGCGGGGGTATCCGGATACTTGCGCACACATCTTTTTCCCTGCGCATCCTCTTCAATATCCGTGCGGATAGCGTAGATGTCCGCACGGTCGTTGGAGAACTTCGAGTAAATGGTCCTGGGCGCAGGGCCGGTCAGCAGCAGATAGGAATTGCTGTATAGGGGGAAAAGCCCCTCCCGAAGCACCATATCGAACGCATTTTTTTCATCGAACAAAAGCAACCTGTCCCCGTCAAAATTTCTCAGATTGCGTGACAACTCCCCCGGATTGGGAAGTCTCCTGTCAGAATACACAGTGTCCATAAATTTATAATCCGGATAAGGATAATAGAAATGATATTCCTCAATTCCGCATTTCTCCAAAATCCGTTCCAGCCCTCCCCGCGTAAAAGTACGGGCCGGGCCGCCTTCCGGATAATCTTCTATTCCGGCAAAAAAGGTGGACAGATGATCCTCCATGCAGCCGGCCCAGTATTTCATTCCCATTTTGTTCTCGATGGCAATGACCAGGTTCCCGCCCGGCCCAACATGCTTCTGGTTGATCCGCATAAAATCTTCAAATGGCGTGTCGGAATCAATATAACTCTGCCCATATTCAAAAACTCCTACCAGGAGCACATAATCATAATCACATGGCAGCGTGGGCTCGATGTCCTTAAAATTGCCCACATGGATCGTCACATTCCCGCAGTCCTGGTTGCGGTAGGCATTGATCAGGCTCCGTTTTCTGGACAGTTCCACACAGGTCACTCTCCCGGCCTTTCTCGCCAGCACGCCCGTAATGGCCCCCATGCCGCTTCCCACTTCCAGGACTTTCGTATGCTTATCCATTGGCAACCAGGAAACGATATTCTCCCTCTGAGGGGAAAGATGGTAGAATACAGGCCAGCTTTTTTTCTCCTCTATCTGCTCCTGATAGGCTTCCTTGGGAAATTTCTGCACAAGTTCAAGGATTTCATCCTCCACAGGCCCGTCACAATAGAAATCCTCTCCCGGATAAAGGGACAGATCCAACGTCACCTTCCCAATCTGTTCCATCTTGCTTTCCATGCTCGCTCCCATCTGCGCGCACAGGCGCGCATACAAAATCAAAGAGAGGCAGCGTGCCCTCCTCTCACATTCCCATCCGCTTCACGCACACCTCTGATCCCATGTCAAAATATCCAACCGTATCATGATCGGAAATCACGGTCAGGTTCAGCACATCATAAAGGCGGTGGTATACCGTAAAGCTGTCGCCCTCATACCCGGTCACTCCCAGGGAAAGCAGATAATCTCCCCCCTGAAGCTGCACCTTTTGGGTAAACGTAATTTCCAGCTCCTCACCTGCTTCAACAGGTTCCAGGAAAGCGCGCTCCACCATCGTATTCGTCCCGGTAATCTCCACGCCTTTTATATTTTTAATGGACAGGGCAAAGATCGGCGCCGCGAGCGCCTTGTGCACCTTCACCCTCATATGCAGGGTAAAAGGCTCTCCTTTCAGAATCGATGACGTGCGGATTCCCGCGCCGTCCACCATATAGGCCTCCACGATTTCTGCCTCTTTCGTTCCATATTCGAGCGCCTGCGGGTTCAGGCCCTGAATGGGTTTCTTTTCCTGCCCCCCTGCGGCTCCTTTCTCGCCTTCCGTCTGCCCCGAACCGCCGTCGGCCTTGGCCGCAGCCGCCCGCCGGATATCCTCATCCGACGCCAGCCCTCCGCTCTTTCCCAGCGTCTCGGGCAAATCATACTGCCCCACCAGAACGCGCTTATACACGTCGATCATTTCTTTGGGGCTTCCTTCTCCCAGCTTTACGCCCTGATTTAATAACACCGCTCTGTCACAGTATTTACTGATTGCGCTCAAATCATGACTGACAAACAGGATCGTTTTTCCCTGCTTCTTAAATTCCTCGAATTTATGATAGCATTTCGCCTGGAAAAACACATCTCCCACAGAAAGCGCCTCGTCCACAATCAGGATCTCCGGATCGATATTGATTGCCACAGCGAATGCCAGGCGGACGAACATACCGCTGGAATAGGTTTTCACCGGCTGATATACATAATCTCCGATATCCGCAAAATCCAGAATGTCCTGCAGCTTCTCCTTAATCTCCTCCTCAGAAAAGCCGATCATCGTCCCGTTCAGATATACGTTTTCAATTCCGTTATATTCCATATTAAAGCCCGCACCCAGTTCCAGGAGCGCCGAAATGCGGCCATTGACCTGCACCGTTCCGGATGTTTCGTTCAGCACGCCGGTGATGATCTTCAGGATGGTGGATTTCCCGGAACCATTGGTTCCAATGATGCCCACGCACTCCCCTTGATAGATATCCAGATCCACATCTTTCAGCGCATAGTGTTCCCGGAATTTCTTTTTCCTGGAAAGGCCCAGGGAATCGAACAGCCGATCCCGGTTATGATCGTAGAGCTTATATACTTTATTCAGGCCCTCCACATGGATAGCCAGCTGTCTTTCTTCCATATCGTTCCTTCCTAATGCTTCGTGACATTTCAGGCAAGCCCAAACCAACATGAGCCTGGACCGGATTCCTTGCCCACCCTTGTCACATGATATCCGCGAAATGCACCTTCAGGCGCTTATAGACCAGGGCTCCGATCACAAACAAGCCGATGGTGATGATCCAGAAGTACATGGTGGAATAGAAATCCTCCCAGAACCACTGATGCCCATAAATCGCGCTTCGATATCCTTCCACCACATAGACCAGGGGATTGATCTTCAACAGCATCTGTGCTGTTTCCCCCATGCTGTTGATATTCCACAGAACAGGTGTGGCCCACATCCCGATCTGCAGCCCAATCGCGACGATCTGCTGCAAATCCCGAAAATATACCACCACGGAACAGGTGGTATAGCTGATCGCCAGAACCAATGCAAACATACAGAAGCTGTAGTAAAACACCTGAAGGGTATAAAGACTCGGATAGAAGCCGTACAAAGCTGCGATGATGAGCAATACCAACACAAAAAAGCCATGGATAAACGTGGCCGCAATAATCTTTATGATGGGAAGGATGCTGATCTTAAAGACCACTTTCTTCACCAGATATTCGTATTCCAGCAAGGCCATCATCCCGTTGGTGAGGGCCTCTGAAAAATAGAACCAGGGCACCAGCCCGGCGGTCAGGAACAAAAGATAGGGTACCTCCACCCCATCTCCCAGCATCTGAGCCTTCTGCTTCATGATCACCTGGAAGACGATATAATACATGACCACCGTCACAACCGGCTGTACCATGGCCCAAACCGCTCCCATATAGGAACCGGCATAGCGCCGTTTAAAATCGTTCTTCGCCAGCCGCCAGATCAGCCGCCTGTTGTCATATAATTCAAAAGGAAGAAGGGTGATCTTATCATAGAACCGTATGAAAACAACGATTGCTGCCACGATCAGCACGCACGCAATGACTTTTTTTATCAGTTCATCCGTCGGATCAGCCAAAGGGTTATGATACAACACAATAATCACCCCCATGAGAAGCATGACGAGGGTGAAAATAGTAATGCCCGCTCGTTTGCTCACCGGCATTCTTCCCGCGGGCACCTGCTTATGATTCTTATTTTTCATGATTGTTTTCCTGTATATTCTTTCAGTCCGCCCCACTTCTTATCCTTCTCGGACAGGATCAGCTCCATCCCCTCCGGGATAGGCCAGGCGACGCCGATATCCGGATCATTCCAGGCCAGGCCGCCTTCATCGTTCGGATGATAGAAATCCGTACATTTGTAAGCGAATTCCGCCTCTTCGGACAGCACCAGGAAGCCATGGGCAAAATTCTTAGGAATGAAGAACTGTTTTTTGTTCTCAGCAGACAGAAGCACCCCATACCACTTTCCGAAGGTAGGGGAATCCTTTCTCAAATCCACCGCCACATCGAACACCTCTCCCCGAAGCACACGCACCAGCTTATCCTGGGGATAGTTGATCTGAAAATGCAGCCCCCTCAGCACGCCCTTTCTGGACGAAGACTGATTATCCTGCACGAAGACCTGATCGATACCCGCTTCCTTATACGCCTCATAATGATAGGTCTCCATAAAATAACCGCGCTCGTCGCCGAATACCGCCGGCGTGATCACCTTGAGTCCTTCTATTTCACATGTTTCCACTGTTATTTTTCCCATTTATCCTCTGACTCCATTCTTTCTATCTATATCTATAAGCCCTTTGCGATCTCCACCAGATACTTGCCATAATCCGTTTTCATCAAAGGCTCCGCCAGCCGAAGCAGCTGTTCCCTGGAGATAAAGCCGCGCCGATAGGCGATTTCCTCAATGCAGGAAATATACATGCCCTGCCGCTTCTGTACCGCCGCCACGAAATCGGAAGCGTCCAGCAGGGAATCATGGCTTCCCGTATCCAGCCAGGCAAATCCACGTCCCAGCGTCTCCACCATCAGCGTTCCCCTGCGCAGGTATTCATTATTCACCGTTGTGATCTCAATCTCCCCTCTTGCAGAGGGCTTCACATTCTTCGCGATCTCCACCACGTCATTGTCGTAAAAATACAGGCCCGGCACCGCATAATTGCTCTTGGGATGTTCCGGTTTTTCTTCAATCGAGAGCGCCTTCCCGTTCTCGTCAAATTCCACCACGCCGTATTCCCTCGGGTCTCTCACATAATATCCGAAGATCGTGGCTCCCTTTTCCCTGGCTGCCGCTGCGCGCAGCACCCGGGAGAAACTCTGTCCATAGAATATATTATCCCCAAGCACCAGCGCCACGCCGTCCTTGCCGATAAATTCCTCTCCAATAATAAACGCATCCGCCAGTCCCCTGGGGCTCTCCTGCACCGCATAGGAAAGGGACAGGCCCAACTGTTCCCCTGTGCCGAAAAGTTCCCGGAACACCGGAAGATCCCTGGGCGTGGATATGATAAGGATTTCCCGAATATCCGCCAGCATCAGGGTGGAAAGGGGATAATAGATCATGGGTTTGTCATACACCGGCATGATCTGCTTGGAAATCGCTTTGGTCAGCGGATACAGCCTGGTTCCGCTGCCGCCTGCAAGAATAATACCCTTCATAGGATGAACCTCCGTCCGATTACACAGCAGCCGGTCACTGCTGGCCGGCTGCCGTTCCTTTTTTTATAGCCGTCATTCCCGTGGGAATCAATCCGTATGGTACATTTCCTCATAATATTTCTGATAATCACCGCTGGTCACATTGCGCATCCAGTCTTCATGCTCAAAATACCAGGCGATGGTCTTCCGGATCCCTTCCGCAAACATGGTCTCCGGCTCCCAGCCGATCTCGGCGCGGATCTTGTCCGGCGCAATGGCATACCTGCGGTCATGTCCCTTGCGATCCTCCACATAGGTGATCAGTCCCTCATTGATATGTGCCTTCCTGGGATCAGAATCCGGAAGCATCTCACGCAGGGTATCCAGGATGATATGGATAATTTCAATATTCTGCTTTTCATTATGGCCGCCGATATTATAGGTCTCGAACAGCCTGCCCTTCTCCTGCACCATATCAATGGCCTTAGCATGATCCTCCACATAGAGCCAGTCACGCACATTTTTCCCATCGCCGTATACCGGAAGCTTCTTTCCATGCAGGGCGTTGTTGATGATGAGCGGGATCAGCTTCTCCGGGAACTGATAAGGGCCATAGTTGTTGGAGCAGTTGGTAATGTTCGCCGGGAAATGATAGGTGTCCATATACGCCTTTACCAGCATGTCCGAACCCGCCTTGCTGGCGGAATAAGGGCTGTGCGGCGCATAGGGCGTGGTCTCGTAAAAATATTCTCCTTCCTCTTCCAGAGAACCGTACACTTCATCCGTGGAAACGTGAAGGAATCTCTTGCCCTCCTGAAAGCTTCCGTCCGCTTTCTGCCAAGCCGTCTTTGCGCAGTTGAGCATCACCGCAGTTCCCAGCACATTGGTTCTCACAAATACCTCCGGATCGCGGATGCTGCGATCCACATGGCTCTCTGCCGCGAAATGCACCACCCGGTCGATCTCATTCTCCGCAAAAATCTTCTCAATAGCCGCCTTATCGCAGATATCCGCCCGGATAAATGTGTAGTTCGGCCTATCTTCCACGTCCTTCAGGTTTTCCAGGTTTCCCGCATAAGTGAGGGCATCCACATTGATGATGCGGATGGAAGAATCATATTTCCGGAACATATAATGGATATAATTGGAACCGATAAAACCGGCCCCGCCAGTCACCAAATAGGTTCTCATTTCTTTTCTCCTTATTTTATCATTGTTATTTAGGCGATTGTTAAATCGCCAAACCCATCGATTTTACTGGGTTTTCTTACATC
>ERZ826396.1238-NODE-1238-length-29951-cov-7.060142_pt1 | contig 29951 bp, 21 predicted proteins | sample MGYA00519926_ERZ826396 | MGnify/ENA primary metagenome ERZ826396 (study PRJEB31778, sample SAMEA3449230) | human gut metagenome | biome: human gut; feature: human-associated habitat; material: faeces | place: United Kingdom | collected 2010/2012 ... | reverse complement strand
ACGTGGCGTTGCGCTCGGCCTGCAGCGCCTCCTCCTTCGCGATGGCGGCGCGGCGGGTCTCATCGAGCTCGGAGAAGCGCGACGCATCCCACGAAGCATGGCGGTTCTTCATCGCCTCGGCGACGGCCTCTTGGTTGTCGCGGACGAACTTGATGTCGAGCATAGTCGCGCTCCTTCACGATGGGAAACAATAGTCGCTTTAGTATACCTCACGGGCGGCACGCCCCGTCGTTCCTTCACGCACCCGGCATGTTCCGTTGGGCGGCCAGCCGACGCCCCTATCCTTCATAGCGCTTTCGCACGTACTTGATGAGGGTGGCCAGCACGCGGCGCATGTCGATGGGCTTCGATAGATGCGCGTTCATGCCGCTGGCCAACGAGGCGCTCACGTCTTCGGCGAAGGCGTTGGCCGACATCGCGATGATGGGCACGGCGTCCGCGTCTTCGCGATCGAGCTCGCGGATGCACCGCGTGGCCTCGTAGCCGTTCATGTTGGGCATCTGCACATCCATGAGAACCGCGTCGAAGTAGCCTATCTTCGACGCCTCGAACATGACGCACGCCTCGGCTCCGTCCCCCGCTCGCTCCACTACCAGCCCCGCTTCCGCCAGCAGTTCGCAGGCTATCTCGGCGTTGAGGTCGTTGTCTTCGGCCAGCAGAACGCGCAGCCCCTCGAACTCGGTGCGGTCGAGCGCACGCGGCGCGCCCGGCATAGGGGCTTCGTAAGCCGAAACGGGACGGCTCGCCAGCCGATCGCGCGCGCCGAGGGATCGCAGCGCCGCCGCGCTCGCAGCATCGAGTTCGAGGGGCTGCGCGTCGTCCGCCTCGGCGCCCTCGCCCTCCTCGAACACGATGCGCTCCGCCTCTAATGCGATACGCAGGTTGAACGTCACCGTGAACGTAGTGCCCTGCCCTTTCGTCGACTCGACGGCGATATCGCCCGCCATCATGGTGACGATGTTCTTCACGATGGGCATGCCGAGGCCCGTGCCCTGCTCGCGCGAGCGTCCCTCCATGCTGAACGGCTCGAAAATATGCTCCTTGAACTCCTCTGACATGCCTATGCCGTTGTCGGATACCGTGAACTTCACCTGGCGATACCCCATGGCGGCACCCTTCGCCACCGTGGTCTCGAACCGAACGCAGCCGCCGCAGGGCGTGTACTTCACGGCATTCGTCAACAAGTTCAGCAACAGTTGCTTGATGCGCCGCGCATCGCCCACGAACACGGCATCGGCGCATGGCGGAGTTGTCACGACGAATTCCTGGGCGCGCTGTTCGCACTGCACGCGAACGGCGGATGCCACGTGCGACAGCACGGCGCTGAGACGGAAAGGCTCACTGGCCAGGGTCATCTTGCCGTTCTCGATTTTCGAGATGTCCAGCACGTCGTTGATCAGCCCGAGCAGATGGTCAGATGCGTCTCCTATCTTTTTCAGCGTCTCGGCAACTTTCTCGCGATCGTCCGGATTGCTCCGCGCAAGCTGCAGCGTTCCCAGAATCACGTTCATAGGCGTGCGGATCTCGTGGCTCATGCGCGAGAGGAACTCGGACTTTGCAGCATTCGCCGCCTCGGCAACGTCCATCGCATCCTTCATGGACAATTGGATCTCCTTGTCGGCCGTCACGTCGCGCATGACCACGAGCAGCTGCGGCTTATCTTCGAACGTCAGCCGCTTGACCGAGTAAGAAGCCCAGCATTCTTTGCCGGTCTGCTTGCTGCGGAACGAGAACTCCCCTTGCTCGAAGCCCTTCGTCTCGTCCTTCCTAATGCGATCGAACAGAGCCACGCCCTCGGGAGAAAGCCCTATGGTGGCCGCCAACCGCTCGTTTTGCAGAAAGGCGTCAAGGCGATAGCCGATGATGCGTTCGGCCTTCGCCACAATGGGAGTGACCTTGCCGTCGGTGGGCGAATAGAGGTTCACCGCCATATCGATGCTGTCGGACAGCGCCTCGTACAACTGGCCGAGCATGGCGACGTTCTGTTCGCGCAGGCGGCGGCGGTACGCGCCGAACACCAACAGCGCCACCACCACAAGGCAGGCGAAGATGATGGCGAACACCGCTTCGAACGTGGTGGTGACCACGGCAGCTTCGGCACGCACGTTCTCGACGGGCACCACGTTGCACACGTACCAATACCCGTTGTCGACCGGCGCGACGCACACATAACTGGATTTGCCGTCTACCGTGGCCGTGAGCAGCCCCGTCTGCTTGTTCGCCACAACGTCGCGCAGCGTGGAAAGGTCGCTCCGCGAGCGCGACTGCATGAACTGCAAGGCAGCTTCGGTTGAGACCGCGGCATCGGTGTTCGAGGCCGGCTCGCTGTACTGAGACGCCCGGTCAAGGAAGTCGTACAGCGACGTGCCGATGAACACCGGCGTCTTGGTTTCGCCCGTGGGAGGCACCAGCACCTCGCCGGTGGAACCCTCGAACAACATGAAGTAGCCGCGGCCGTCGAACATATCCAGCTGACGGGACATAGAGAACAAGCTTAACGGCACCTGCACGTACAGGGCTCCGACTTGCTGCCCATCGATATAAAGCGGCGTTTGGGCGAGACGCACGCGGGCGCCCGCCTCGTTGGCGAACGTGGCAGAGTACGAACTGCGACCCTCGGACAAAGCCGTTTCGGGCTGAGCCAGCTCGTCGACGGAAAATGCGGAGCCATCCGCGCGAACGCCTCGACCGTCCATCCCGGCAAACGTCGCATTCGCGAAGCCGTGGTGCTCCTGGAAGCTGCTGAGAGCCGGCGCAACCAACGCAGGATCGGTAGTTTGCACGGTAAACGCGCCGATGGCGTTCTGCGACATATACATGCGGTCGGTTACGTTGCTGGCAGATTGCTCGGTGAACGTGACCACCTGCTGCTCGGCGCTCTGATTGAGCTTCTTGTCGATAAAAGACGTTAATCCGAGCACAGCAGAAACAATCGCCGCCACAATGGCGACGATTGCGATTGATGCCGTTATGCGTCGTTTGCGTTTGCGCTTGTCTTTGCCCATGGCGTGTTGGTGCTTGCCCTTCTTCAGCGCGCGTAAAGAATAAAGGAATATCCAAGCCGACCCGTACCGGATCGGCTCGACATAGTATACTCTAACGCTGAACTGCAAACACTCTGTGGCAATGGTGATGTCACGAGTTAGAGTAACGAGGTAACCATGGATTTCGGTGCGTTGTACGATTTTCTCTTCAACACCTACGCCGGCATCGGATGCCTGGTGGGAATCGGTTTGGTCGTAAGTCTGATCGCGTGCGTCATCATGGAGCGCCGCACGCGCAAAACGTTCGTCAATCATGAGCCTGACGAGGACGATTGGTCCTTTTTCGACGACGACGAAGACGACAAGTAACGTCTTCGCGTTCGTGCCGAACGGCGACCAAACGATGAGGATCGCCTTTTGAAAAGCTCCTTGCACGTGCGCGCGATCACTGCTTTCGAGTCTCGACGCGCGCAGCTTTTCAGCTGCGCGCTCCTGTTTTCAAGCCGTCAATTCTCCCGCACACTCAAACCATATAATTGAACCTCATCGCCTCTTGACAACCCGGAAAGGAAGTACTTCCATGAACGAAGCCGAAACGCATCTCTACCAGCGCGAAGGAGCGTACATCCCCCGCGTCGCCGCCGTGCATGATCTGTGCGGCTACGGCAAGTGCTCGCTGGGAGTTGCCATTCCCGTGCTGTCCGCCGCCGGCTGCGACGTATGCCCCGTGCCGACGGGCTTGTTCTCGTCGCACACCGCCTTCCCCGGCTGGTACATGCACGACACCACCGAGATCCTAGCCGACTACCTGAACGCATGGAAGGGCATCGGCGTGGAGATAGATGCCGTGTACTCCGGTTTCTTGGGCGCACCCGAGCAGGTGGATCGCATTCGCGATCTGTACGCTATGTATCCGAACGCTTTGCGCGTGGTAGATCCCGTGATGGCCGACCACGGCAAGGTCTACCCCACGTATACGCCCGAGCTGTGCTCCGCCATGGCCGAGCTGGCTTGCGGCGCCGACATCCTCACACCGAACCTCACCGAAGCCGCCATCATCCTGGGCGAGCCCATCGGCGAAGATTGGGGCGGCGCCGACATCTCCGACGAAGAAGCGCACCGCCTGGTAGATGCCCTCGTGGCGAAGGGAGCGAAGCACGTGGTGCTCAAGGGCATCCAGCGCGAGGGCGAGTCGTGCATCCGCAACTTCGTGGGCGGCAAGGACTGCGAGACGTTCGAAGCGCATAACGAATACCTGCCCTACATGTTGCACGGCACGGGCGACTTGTACGCGTCATGCCTGATGGCCGCCGTGATGGCCGGTCGCTCGCTGCAGGAGGCCGTCGCGTTCGCAGGCGACTTCGTGCACGACGCCATGCTGGTGAGCGCCGAACAGCCCGACTTCAAAGACCGCGGCGTCAGCTTCGAGCCGCTGCTGGGCAAGGTGTGCGAGCTGCTGTAGGAGACGCAGCGATTCAGAATCTCGAAGGTCCGGCGAGCGTCGTTCGCCGGACCTTCGCATTGTCGCCGGATCTAGCCGTGAATGATCCTTGGTACCTCCAGTCCCAGCGAGACGGTTCCCGCCGCGTGCCCGTTCGGTGCCCAGCCATCCAACCGATGCGGCTCATATGCTGGAAAACTCACAATCGTTTGACTATGCTTCTCGTGCCCACAAACGCCAATGCCACTATTCCGGCAAGCACGAACATCGACGCACGAGCCGCATCGCAACGGGCGGAGGCCAGCGTCTCCACAACAGCTGCGGCCTCGTCGCCCTGCGAGCCCGCGCCGTTCGCCAACGCTTCGTACGCGGCATCGTCGGCGAACGAGACTCCCGTACCTTCGATAGCAGCCAACGACTCGGGGGCAACGCCTTCAAGCGCGTCCAACTGCATCGCAGCCCCGATGCCCACTGCCACCAGCAACAAGGATCCCATGACCGCAGTGCCCAACGCCATGCCGATGTTACGCGCCGTACCTTGGATGCCGCCCGACTGCTGAGCGGCCACTGGATCCACCACCGAAGCCACAGCGTTGTTCGCTTGCGAGTTCGCAATGCCGAGCCCGGCTCCTACCAGCGAGGTCGACACGAACAGCAGCGGCGTCACCCCATGCGGCTCAAGCGACAGCGCCATGCTACAGACCCCCGCGATGACCAGCCCGTAGCCGATACGGATGACGAGACGCGGCCGCACCGTTTTCAACAACTTAGGAACCAGCATAGCGCACAGCAACATGGGCACGCCCGACAGTAGCGACAGCAAGCCCGTTTGCAGTGCTGAGAACCCGGCCACCAGCTGCAAGTACGGCGTCATGAGGATGCCCTGCGCGCCCATGCAGAAGAAGGGCACGGCCACCGCCAGCAAGCCGGCGCGCACCTGCGGCGTGCCGATGAACGCATGCGGCAGCAGCGCAGCCTTGCCGCGACTCTCGCGACGGCGCTCGAACACGACGAGCCCTGCCAACACCGCCGAGCCCGCGACGATGGCCGGAATGGTGGGCGCGATGCCGAACACGGTAAACGGGCAGCCGGGCAGGGGCTCGAACACACCCCAGGTGGACACCCGAGCGATGCCCAACAACAGCAACGCCAAACCACCAGCAGCCAAACCGATGCCCACGCCGTCGATGCTCATGCCGGCATCGGGCTTCGGCAGCTTCGGCAGAAAGCGAGTGCTGATCAGCACTCCGAGGAAATACAGCGCTATCACGCCGAACGTAACGCGAAAGCCAGCAGCGTCCAGAAGAATGCCGAACGGAATGGGCACGAGAGCGGACACGGCCGAGGCCGCCGCCACGAAGCCGAAGGCCGTGGCGCGCGCATGCCCCTCGTACAGCGCCGGGATGAGCCCCAGCACCGACGGGGTGATGAAGCTGGCGCCCAATCCCACCAGAAAGCGCCCGCCCCAGGTGAACACGTCCATCGACGTGGCAGTGACCACCACGGCCTCACCGAGGATGGCCAGCGCCAAGCCGATGCGCAGCGTCTTGCGCCAACCCACCACCACGCCGATCATGCCGCCCGCAATCATGCACGAACCCGCAACGAGCGAGTATGCAAGGTTCGCCATCTGCACATCGGCGACGGTGGCGCCAAGCGCACCGACCAGTTCCTGCACAGCAATGCCCAGCGCAGCGTTGTCACTAGACGTTCCAACCTGAGCGAGAATGATGACGATGAGCGGAATCATGGGAAACGACGCGGAGCAGCCCCGTTCCCGCGCCGCCTGGTTCTGATTGTTGCGAGCCATATCGGGTACCCCCTAGCAGTCCGACGGCCGAGCGATGCCTAAGAAGTATCCTACCCTGAGGGGTTGCGATACCTTGCACAAACATTACCGTTGCTACGGTAAAATACGTCATATCGCCCTCACTTGAAGACGACATTGAAGGACACGAGAGGATCCGCCATGAACGTCCGCCAAAGCACCTTGTTGCGCAGCCTCCTGGACATCGAGCATTTCACGCCCGTGGCTGAATTCGCCCGCATGCTGGGCTGTTCTGAAAAAACCGTCCGCACCGACGTGCAAGCCGTCAACGAGCACCTCGAGCGGGGCGGCTTCGCTTCGCGCGTAGGCAGCAAACGGGGAAACGGCATTCGCATGGTGTTGGTGCATCGCGAGAAAGGCCGGATCGAAGCCCTGGTGGCCGATACCTCCATAGAATCGCGTCCGCGCCTAGAACGGTTCCTACACGGCGTGCTGCTGGTCACCTGCTCGCCTCGTTCTTACACCGTAGACTCGCTGGCGCGTGCCCTGTTCACCAACAAGCAGCAGCTGCAACACGACATGAAATGGTGGGCGCTGCTCATGAAGCCCTTCGAGCTGTCCATGAAACGCCAAGGAAGCCTCGCCATCGAAGGATCCGAGGTGGCATTGCGGTTCTTCATCATCTACTCGTTCTTCAAGCTGGACGCGCGCATGGTGAAGAACTACATCGACCCCATGTTCGCCCGCGAGGATACTTTGTTCCTCGACCGCATCGCCGACGAGGCCGAGCGCGAACTGGGCATGCTGCTGGCGAAGAACTCGCGGCAGCAAACGTCGTTCTACCTGAAGGTGATGTGCGCGCGTCTGCGCTTGGGGCATGTGCTGGATGAAGGCAGCGGTACCACGCCGGCACATCCCGCTCTGTTCAAGAAGCTTAAGTCTCGATTCGAGCGCCACCTGGGCATGCCCATCGACGATCGCGAGATCACACTCGCGTCCAACTTCTTCTCATGCGGTACCTGGCAATGGAGCAGCGGCGGCCTGGGCGCGCGCGAGCCGTCGGAGCACTCGGCAGCGCTGGCCGACCACGTGGGTCGCGCCCTGGAAAAGCGCTTCGGGAAAGCGCCCGACGGGGAGCTGATGCGGAGACTGTCCGCTCTACTCGAAAGCGCCATGATCAGGAGAGACTGCAATCTGTCCATTCCCGGCCCCCTAGAGCACGTGGTGAAGCACGACAACATGGACAGCTTCCTCCTGCTGTTCGACGCACTGCGCGGCGTACCGGAACTGCGCGCGGCCGAGCTGTTCAGCGCCGACACCACGCGTATCGTCATGTCGCTTCTGGAGTACCTCGACCAAGTGCACACGCAGCGGGTTTTCCGCGTGGGGCTGGTGGTGAACTGCGGTATCGAACAGACAGCCTACGGCAAGTACCGCATCGAGAAGCTGGCCTCGAAGATCCATATCGTAGACGTGATCACCGAATACGATGTTGAGCGGCCCCGGCCGGGCGCGCCGCAGTTGAAGGACCGCTTCGACTTCCTCATATCGTTTTCGCCGCTGAACTGCGACTTCCCTACCATCACAATATCGGAGGCCATCGACGAGCAAGACATCGCCCGCCTGGTGGCGTCCATCCCTCTTCTGGGAAACAACCTTGAGACGAAGCTGCGATGCATCGACATGGAATCAACCTTGCGCGCTGACTCTTTCGACGTTCTGGCTCATCGCATACACGTATTCTTGGACGAGCTGGGCGGACTCAACCTGTCAGATAGAGAGTTCGCCGACGTGTTCTCGTCGTCATACTTCGTCACCGGGTCGCTGCTGGCGCTGCCTTTGTTCGGGCCGCACGTCAGCAGAACACGGGCCGTGTTCGCGCGCGTTGATCGGTTCAACCTGTTCGGCACGGTGCTGACCGCCGTGGCGGTGCTGCAGGTCAGTGAGGAGGATCGCCCAGCCCTCTCGTCCATCGTCGACCAGTTCAAGCGCATCCTCAGCGAGCGCGGCACTGCCGAAGACGCGCTGAACGAGTTCTTCGCGAACTAGGGAAACTCAAAGCCCGCGCGCCGGGGAAGCGCGCGGGCCACAGGAGAATCGGGCGGAGCCTCAGGGGATGGCCCCGCCCTGGCACCGGGTGCCTTGCTTCAGGGCGCTCTACGAGCGCCGATAGACGGTTTCACCTTCCTTGACGGTTTCCAGCACTTTGATGTCACGGATGGCCATCGGATCCACCTTGAGGGGGTTCGCATCGAGAATGGCCAGGTCGGCCAGCTTGCCCGGCTCCAGCGTTCCCTTGCGGTCCTCTTCGCCGTACTCGTAGGCTCCGTTGACGGTGATGCCCTTGAGCGCGTCGAACACGCCCACCTTCTGGTCTTCGTCCAACTGGACGCCGTCGCGCGTGATGCGGTTCACGGCGCACCAGACCGTTTCCAACATGTTGGGCGGGATCACGGGGGTGTCGGTGTGGAAGGTGTAGTGCAGCCCCGCGTCCAGCGCGTCGCGCACAGCGCTGATGCGGCCGCCGCGCTTCGGGCCGAAGTTCTTGAGGTGCACGTCGCCCCAGTACCAGATGTGGGACGTGAAAATGGAGGGGATCATGTTGATCTCGGCCATCTCCTGGTACTGGTCGCGACGCGTGGTCTGGCAGTGGATCATCACGGGACGCAGCTTGTGCTTGTCGGGGTTGTCGGACTCCGCCAGCGCCTGCTTGTACACGCGGATCAGCTGGTCGCCGGCAGCATCTCCGTTTGTGTGGGTGAGCAGCTGATGGTTGCTGTCCACCGCCTTCTTGGCGAACGCCAGCGCGTCCTCGTCGGTCATGGTGCCGTAGCCGCAGTAGCCGGCGGCGCCGTCCTCGCCGGGCTCGTAGGGCTCGGTCATCCATGCGGTGCGACCCTGAGGCGAACCGTCCAGGAACATCTTGAGGCCGCCGATGCGGTAATGGCCGATGTAATCGGGCCCGTCGAACTCAGCGCAGCGCTCCAGCTGGCCGTCTACGTCGTGGTCGTACATGGGGTACGACACGATGTCCAGCTTCAGCTTCCCGTCGCGGGCGATCTTGGCGAACATGTCGGTAAAATCGGGCTGCGCGGCGCCCTCCTGGCAGGTGGTCACACCGTGCTCCAGGTAGAAGCTCATCATCTCGTCCAGCATGGACGGCACGTCGATGTTCATGCGCGGCTGCACCATGCCGTACAGCGGAAACAGCGCACCGGGCTCTTCGGCGTAGCCGTTGGGCTCATTCGTGCCTTCCACGCGTCCGTACAGGCTGCCTTCCGGATCAGGCGTTTCTGCCGTGATGCCCGTCAGCTCCAGCGCCTTCGAGTTCGCAACGCCCATGTGGTTGGATGCCTGCATGACGACAATGGGAATGTCGCGCGACACCTCGTCCAGCACGTCCTTCGTAGGATGACGACGCTCGGCCAGCGCGTTCTGGTCGTAGCCGATGGCCATGACCACGCCGTTTTCGTCGATGCCGCGCTTCTGGATGAAGTCGCGCAGCACGTTCTGGATGTCGGCGAACGAACGACACGCCGACAGGTCGGGATTGAGCAGGTATTGCGTGGTCCCGGTGAAGTGGCTGTGACCGTCGATGAAGCCGGGCAAAACCGTCTTTCCAGCGAGGTCAATCTCGCTGGCGTCTTCCGCGCGCTCGCGCGCTTCGACCAGGGAACCGGTGAAGGCGATGGTGCCGTCGTCGGCCACCAGCAGAGCCTCGAACGTGTCGTCCTCGCTTGTCATGGGCACGAATTGGCCGTTGTGATACAGAGTCTTCATATTGCATGCGCTCCTTTCCTGCGTTTCGCTCGCCTGCTACCGGGCGGCGGGTTCGAGCTCGTCGAGGCCGGCCGCTGCAGGCTGCTTCGCCGTCGCGCCTTCCTCCTCTTTACGAAGCACCGTGATGAACGGCGTGGTCAGCAGTCCGGCGGCCATGATAACCGCAGCCACGATGAACGCCGTTTTAGAGGCGTCCACGCGGGCCTTCGAGTTGATGGCCACGAGGTCGGCCTTCTCCTGCTCGGTCATGTCGATGTCGGAGATGGTGGACAAGAAGCTCTCGTCGCTCATCAGCGTGATGGAGCGCTGCGACACGGCCTCGCGCACCGTCGGCGTGATGTCTGGATCGGCCTCCATGGCCGCGTTGATGTTGGACGTGATGCCGAACAGCAGCACCGCGCCCAGCGCCGCCACGCCGATGGCCTGGCCCACGTTGCGCATGGTGGTCTGCACGCCGCCCGACTGCGCCGCATCCTTGTCGCTGAGCGCCAAGGCAACTACGTTGTTCGTGTGCGAGCTGGAGATGCCGCTGCCCACGCCCACCAAGAAGAAACCGATGTACATGCCGATGCCGACGCCGTCTTCTGAGATGGAGGAGTACATGAGCAGCAGCGACCCGGCCATCACGATGTAGCCCAGCTGAAGCACATGCCGCGGGTTGGCATTGGGCATGAGCTTCGGGATCAACATCGCCAGCAGGAACATAGGGATGCCAGTCAGAAGCGACATAGCGCCCATCGTTGCGGCCGACCAGCCGGCCACCAACATCAGATACGGAGAAAGCAGGATGGTCTGGATGCCCATGAAGAAGAAGGTGAGGGCTGAAGCCACCAAGCCAGCCAGAACCTGAGGCGTCTTCAAGAACGCCTGAGGAAGAAGCGCGCTGCCCTTCTTCGCCTCGATACGCTTCTCGACGAATAGGAGGGTGACGATAAGCACCAGGCCCAGAACGACCATGGGAAGCGCCGGCGAAAGACCGAAGATGGTGAAAGGAGCCTCGGCGAAGGGCGTGGTGAGGCCCCATACCGAAATACGCGACAGACCGATGAGGAACAGGAACAGACCAGCGGCGGCAAGGCCCGTGCCGACGCCGTCGAACTTACCGCGCTCGCCACCTTCCTCAATGGCCGGTAGCTTGAACGACAGCAGCAGCACCAGCAAGAAGTAGCAGCCCAACACGATGTACGTGAAACGGAACCCGACATTCTCCATGAGCATGCCGATGATCAGGGGCAACACCGCAGCAAGACCCGAAGCGGCGCCGATGCAGCCGTACGCCTGCACGCGGTTCTTCCCGTGGTAGATCTTGGGAACCAAACCCAGCACCGACGGGATCATGAAGCTAGCTCCGAGGCCCACCAGCACGCGACCGCCCCAGATGAGCACGGTCATGTTGGGCGAGAACGCCATGACGATCTCGCCGAGGGCGCACAGCAGGGCACCCATGCGGAAGTTGCGCTTCCAGCCGATGACGGTGCCCAGCAAGCCGCCGGCAACCATGAGCGCGCCCGCGATGAGCGAGTACACCATGTTGGCCAACTGAATGTCCGGAACCGTGGCGCCCAGCTTGGAAACCAGCTCTAGGTTCGCCAAACCCAGCGCGCTGTTTTCGCCCGATGTGCCCATTTGGGCCATGAGCAAGATGACTACCGGAAGGACGAGGAACTTCGCGTTGTTCTGCGCCCCTGCCGCCGCTGCGGCTTGCTTCGCTGCCATGTGCATACCCCCTTGTAAACGGTTCAACAGCTTCACAAGGCATTGTATGAAGCGGTGAGGGGGCGAACGAACAGAACAATTACCATTTCAACGGTAAATCGATTTTGCTGCCGTGGGTATCGCCCGTGAGATAGACCATGCGCCAACTCCTTCCGTTCGCCCGAGCCCGCGCCGCACCGAGCCCCGAACGCATCGTAGCGCGCCCGAAGGCGCGCTACGAAAGGAAGCACCGCAAGCCGCGATGTCGTTACCGCGAGGACGAACGGGCGACAAGCCGAAGTCGCACAGACGACCACCTTCTCTTCTACTACAGCTTGAACCCCAGCGATTCCAACGCGCACTTGGGAACCATGAAGCGGACGGTCTTCTGCGGATCCACCATCTGGCACACTTGCACGTCGGCCACCAGCGACAGCAGCATAACCAGCTCGGCCTCGTCGATGCCGGTGCGGTCGTGCAGCAGATCCACCATCTCGTGCACGGCGCGATCGGCCGCTGCGTCGAGAGACTCGGCGGACGCGATGATGCCGAGGTGCGTGCCGTTCTCGATAAGCGGATCAACCAGGTGCAGGTCGGGCAGCGCAGTGAGCGTGACCGTAGCGTAGCCGGCCACCTCGGCGCCCGACACGCTAATCTCGCCATCGCCCATCGCCGCGTGCATGTCGCCGCAGCCGAACAGCGCGCCCTCCACCGCCACGGGGAAGTACAGCGTCGCGCCCGTGGTGATGGCGGTGTTGTCCATGTTGCCGCCGTGGCTGCCGGGCGTTCCGCAGTTCACCGGATCGCCCGCCGGAGCCACGCCGATGACGCCGATCATGGGGTTGAGCGGGATGGACAGCTGGTCGTTCCACACTAGCTTGTCGCCGTCGATAGCGCACAGGTGCGTGCTCCACGCGTCGAAGCGGTCGCCGCACACGCCCTCGTCCTTGCCCGTGCACGACGCGGTTTGCGGGTCGAGCTCGATGTTCTCGATGGTCACCTTCAGCGCGCCGCCGGGCACCGCGCCCTCCACGAACACGGGGCCGGTTGCCGGGTTGATGCGATCCCAGTTGATCTCGTCCAGCTCGTCCTCGGGCGTCTGCACCTGGTTTCCGAAGCAGTCCTGCGTGCGGATGCGCACCGTCTCGCCCGACGCCACCGTCAGCGCCGGCTCCAAATCGCGCGCGAACGCGAACAGCACGCGCTCGTCGTTAAGTTCCTGCATGAGGCCACCCTTTCTACAAGATTGTGTTGAGGTTAATAGTACTACGGAGGGGGCCGGCTCGGCAGCATCTCTTGTGTCGGATTCTTGCTCGAAAAATACGACGAGCAATCAAGCGGGGGGCCAACCGCTTTCGCGAGTTTACGCTTCGCCCTCGTAATCTTCCTCGTAGTAATCCGGCTCGGGGACGAGAACGCACATGAGCAGCATCGCCACGATGGGGACGACCGTGAACACGAGGTTGTTGAAGGACGGCATCCAGGTTGCTTGCCCCGACGCGACCCAAGCGGCCAGGACGATGCCCGCCAGCAGCAGAGCGCTCGCCACGAGCGTGCCCAGCACGGCGAACGCACGCGTCGGGCGCAGGCGGAAGGCCGACAGCGCACCCGTAGCCGCAATCCAGCTGACCACGATGCACCACAGTGCCGGCTGCATCAACAGGCTGCCGATGCCGACTTGCACGTCGAGCCCCGCGGAGAACTGCCAGTTCGCCAGCGCGTCCCAACCCAGCAAGCTGTACGACCCGCACGAAGCCAGCAGTACGCTGACCAGTAGCGAGAACGCCAACGCTCCGAACGCGCGCGCAGGCGGCAGGCAGAACCCGGCCACAAGCGGCGCCAGCTGATTGCAGCCGAACGCCCCGGCCAGCGGCGGCACGAGCGTCGCGTTCGCATCGGCGTCGCCCAAGCGCCCGGTGAAGTACCACCAGGCCGCCGTCGCCGCCAGCAGAACGCATCCTGCGGCGGGAGCGTTTCCGGCGATGAGCGCCGCCGATAACGCGAAGTACGCCAACAGCGCGCCGAGATGCGGCTTCAACGCTCCCGCCAACGTCACGAGCGCGAGCAGCCCCCAGAACAGCGGGTTGGCGAAGCCGCTGGTCTGCGGCAGGTTCGCGAACGCCACGAACGCGACCGCCCCGCTGCCCAGCGCGCCCACCGCATGCGCCGCCACCGTGCGCTGCAGCGGCGTGATGCGCTCGCGGAGCGGCACATACGGAACAGGTGGCGCGGTCTCGGTTTCCTCTTCCTCCTCATCGTCGGCGTGACCGACGATGACGGAGAGCTCGCGCACGCCGCGCTTCGGATCGCCCAGGAACGGCTCCAGCTCCTCCGCGAAATCGGCGACCGTCGCGTAGCGCTCTTCCCGGTCGGGGTCGAGCGCGAAGAAGATCACGTCGTCGACGGCGGGGTCCAGCTCGTCCCAGCACAGCGACGGCAGCACCAGCTCCGCGTCTTCGATGGCGACTTCAGCGCGCTCGAGATCGGGCGCCAGAAACGGGTTCTCGCCCGCCAGCATCTCGTACGTCAGCGACGCCAGCGCCCATTCGTCGCAGCGCACGTCGAGGTTCTCCTGGCGCATCTGCTCCAGCGGCATGTAGCCGATGGTTCCTCCGCCGGCCGCGCCGTAGCCGGACGCGTCGGCCAACGTGGCCAGGCCGAAATCGGTGACTTTCACCTGGCCTTGATGGTTGATCAGCACGTTGTCGGGCTTGATGTCGAGGTGCAGCACCTGGTTGGCGTGCGCCACCTCCAACGCGTGGGACACCGACGCGAACACGGCAGCCACCACATCCAATGTGAGACGGTCGGCGTGACGATGCAGCAGCTCGGTGAGCGTGACGCCTTCGACGTACTCCATGATGAGGTAGGCGGTGGACTCCTGCACCTCGAAATCGTACACTGCGACGATGCTCGCATCCGACAGCATGGCCGCGGTGCGTGCCTCGTCCAAGCCGGGAACGTGCGCGAGAGAATGTACAAGCGGCCCGTCGCCTACCAGGTCGAACACCGAAGTCGCATCGCCTTCGGCTTCGTCGGCATCGTTGAAAACGGGATCGTCTTCCCAGGGAAGCGGCTCGTGCTGCGGCGCGCGCTGCGCGACGGCGTTCGCCCCCGGAAGCGCCGCGCGCGCGGCGTCCACCTCATCCAGCTCGATGCATTTGATGGCCACCTTGCGTTGGATGCGCGTGTCCCACGCCACCCGCACGGTGCCGAAGCCGCCGGCTTTCGCTTCGCCGATGGGTCGATACCGGTTCAATATGAGCTGTCGATCGCGTGCCATGCGCCTATTATAGGGCAGGCGGCCGCAGATGCCCACGCGAGCTGCCGCAACGCATGCCTTGCGCAAAAACCTTAACCCCTATGTGCAGCAAAATCGAGCTTTTGGCAGTGATTGCTCGCGTTCGCCGCCTCCAAAAGCACGCGGAAGAGCCCTGGCAAGCCGTCAGGGAAAGAAACCGCAGGTCGCGTTTCGCCCATGTCGCTTGAGAATCAAGCAAGACTGCCAAAAGCTCGATTTTGCTGCACATAGCGCTGAAGATTTATGCGACAGCGAGGGCGACAAGCAGCGAGCAGCGAGCAGCGAGCAGCGAGCAGCGAGCAGCGAGCAGCGAGCAGCGAGCACATCATAGCGCAAGCAACTGCGCCTCGCTCCGCCCCAACAGCCGCGAGACTCAGAACGCAGCCTCGAGAGGCTCGCTCACGCGCACGCGCTCCTGGCCGCGTTCAAGCTCGGTGATCTTGAGCAGCAGGGGCTCCTGCGTGCCGTCGAGCATGCGCAGGCGCAGGGTGACCGCATCGTCGTACACGGTATCGAGCACTTTCGCGCCGCAGTCCGACGCAATGCGCACGAGCTGGTCGTACTTGCCGTACGCCGCTCGCACTTCGATGTCCACGCACCGCGACACCACCACCAGCTCCGCCGCCTCGATACCCGCCTGCGTGGCCTGCGTGTACGCGCGCACGAGGCCGCCCGTGCCCAGCAGCACCCCACCGAAATAGCGCGTGACCACCGCGATCACGTCGGTCAGCCCCGCGTGCTGGATCACCTCGAGCGTGGGAAGCCCCGCCGTCTTCTGAGGCTCGCCGTCGTCGGAATAGCGCACGCGCCCTTGCGCGCCCGCGCCGCCCTCGCGCAGCACGTAGGCGTACACGTTGTGGCGCGCCATGCGGTTGGCCGCGCGGATCTCCTCGAGGAACGCCAGCGCCTCGTCCTCGGTTTCGACATGCGCCAAGCTCGCGATGAAGCGGCTCTTCTTTTCCTCGATCTCGGCGGTCGCCCGCCCCGCTATGGTGGTGTAGGAAGTCATGGGGAAAGTGTAGCAGACGCATAGCAGGGCAGCAAAAAACCCGCCGAAGCGGGTTTGCAATTCAGATGGTGCGGGCGAGAGGACTTGAACCTCCATGGGGTTGCCCCCATACGGACCTGAACCGTACGCGTCTGCCAATTCCGCCACGCCCGCACAACAAAGGCTTCTTATCGAAGCGAGTGAACATGATACCTGAGTTCATGGATCGTGACAAGGAGAAATTACACGTTCTTTGAATTTTTCCGAAAGCTACGAAAAGCCGCGTGCGCCGCGGGAAGCAGGAGCACGGTCGAGACAGCAAGCAGAACGAAGTCGATCGGGTCGCCGGTAACGTAGGTTTGCTGCAGGTTTCCCGCCAGCAGCTGCGGGCCCGCGTACAGGAAGTTGAACGCGGCGTGCACGGCGACGAGCGTCCACAAGTTGCGCGTTCCGAAGTACATCGCCGCCATGAACAGGCCGAACAAAGCGGCTTGCACGGGTTTGCACGCCGCCTGCGCAACCGCGACGAGATCGGCGGCCTGAACGGCCGAGGCAGCCTCGCCCAGCGACACGTGCAGCGCGCCGAACAGCACGGCCGACACGAGGGCCGCTCGCAGCATGCCGCGTCGGCCTCCTCCCAACGCCGGAGCGAACGCATCGAGCGCCAGCACCCGGAAGACGCCCTCCTCGAACACAGCGGTCAGGAGGCAAAGCGCGGCCACTTGCATCACGTGCAACGGGGAGGCGTCCAAAGCGGCTCCTTGCGGTTGCACGACCAGCGACGCGAGGCCCGCAGCCAAACCCACGGCCAGCACGTACAAGGCCCACGCGAGCAAACCGCGCCCACCGCAAAGGCGCGGCGCGCGCAAAGCCCGCGGCCGCGACGCCGCCACAGCCGCAAGCGCGACCGCAGCCAGCGCCGCGCCCTGCGCGAGCGACCCGGCGAGGGTGTCGCCGGGAACCAGCGAGAAGCAGCACGCCGTAGCCACCAACGCCGCCACGAACACGGCGGCGCGATGGTTGCGCGCGCAACCGCCGTCCTCAAGCCCCATCGTGGAATTCGCGCGCGTCACGCAGCCTCATCGCCCTTTGCCATCGAATACATCGTATGCAGGCAGTATACTGGAACGCCATGAGCGCCACGTCGAGCATATCAGCAGCTTCCCCGAAGCGGGGCGTTTCCTCGTTCACGCTCAAAGTCGTGGCCATCGTCGGCATGACGTTCAACCACGCCTGCTACATTTTCTATCCCTACCTGCCTGCCGAGGCGCTGCTCCTGCTGTTCGGATTCGGCGGGCTCACCTTCCCCATCATGGCGTTTCTGCTGGTGGAAGGCTACCATCATACCTCGAACATCAAGCGGTACGCCGGTCGGTTGCTGGCGTTCGCGCTCGTCTCGCAGGTGCCGTACGGCCTGTTTCTGGCGCACAACCTCAACGTGCTGTTCACCCTGCTCATCGGCCTGGGAATTCTGTACTTGTACGACACTATGGAAAGCCGCGGCGGATTCTGGCTTGCTGCCGCAGCGCTGGTGACGGCCAGCGCGCTGTGCGACTGGGGGATCATCGGGCCGCTCATGATCCTCATGATGCGCGCGATCCCCGACCGGCGCCAACGCATCGTGTTGCCCCTGCTCGTGCCCATCCTGGGCAACGGCCTGCCGGCGCTCTCCGACTACATGGCAGCGTTCGATCCAGCGCTGCTGCCGTTCGCGCTGTACCCGCTGCTGGGTTGCACGGCCACCATCCCGCTGCTGCTCGCCTACAACGGCTCGCGCGGCCGCCCGATGAAGTGGCTGTTCTATGCATACTACCCCGCGCATATTCTGGTGCTGGGGTTGGCGAAGGGGTTGCTGCTGGGCGATTGGACGCTGGGGCTGTAGAGGCCGATGCCGCACGGGATCCTTCGACTCCGGCGCTGGCGTCTCCGCTCAGGATGACAGAAGACGGCTACTTCCAGTCGCTTCCCAGCATCACGAGGAAATCGCTCTCGAACAGATACGATCCGTCGTTTTTCATGGCTTTTCCAACGCCAAGAGCATCCACGATCTCCTGCGCGCGCGATGCCTTCGCCTCATCGTCGTAAATCACCAGCGTCTTAGGGTAGTCGAAGCTGTCGGCATTGCCCGACTCCACCGAATAGCCCAGTTCCTCGATGCGCTCGGACGCCTCGGTGCCCGCGCCGGTGATGCCGTTGCCGTTGCGCACCGCCACGCTGCCCGTGCGCTTCGCTTTTTTCTGCGTGCCGTCCTCGTTCGTGCTGGAATGCGTCTGGCCGCTGCCGGTGGTTGCCAGCACGGTGTTCGACATCTCGTCGACGATGTCCTCGTCGGTGGGCGGAAGGCCCTGGTTAACGCGAGTCATCATTTTCTTCCATTCGTCGACGTTGTTGATTTCGTACCAGACGTCGTTGATGTACTTGGACGTAGTCGGCTCCATGGCCGAATAGATGTCGGTGGCCGGGTCGAGGCCCTGCATCGTCTGCGCGAGGCCGATGATGTCGGAAATCTCGAGATCCGTAGTCACGTATTGGGAAAGCGCCTGGACGGTGGATGCCATCGTGGCCACGTCGGCCGACAGGATTTTCTTCGCGATGGCGGACAGCACGAGACGCTGGTTCGCTGCACGGTAGGAGTCGCCGTCGCCGTACTCGTCGTAGGCATGGCGCGAACGACACAGGATGAGCGCCTGATCGCCGCTCAGCGTCTGCAGCCCGGCATCCAGATGGCCGCCGGCATCCTCGTCGTCGATCTCCATCGGAACATCCACTTCGACGCCGCCCAGCGCATCGACAATGTCTTTGAAGCCGTCGAAGTTGATCTCGGCATAATGGGAAATGGGCACGCCCGCCAACTTCGATACGGTTTTCACCGTGAGAGCGGCTCCGCCGATGGCATGTGCAGCGTTCAGCTTGTTCTGCCCGTATTCCCCCATGTCTACCAGGGTATCGCGGTGGATAGAGACGAGCGTCGCCTTCTTGTCCACCGGGTCGATGCGCGCGAGGATGATGCTGTCGCTTCGGAACTGATCGCCGGCGAACTCTGCCGACGCTTCACGATCGTTCGAACCATCCGTACCCATGAGCAGGATGTAGAACGGCTCGTTCGCCAAATCGGTATCCACGAGAGCGTCGCGCAGCTCTGCGCTGACGCCGTCGTGAAGGTTTCCCGAGAGTACGTTGTAGTACGCGAACGCAGCCCCCGCCCCGCCCAGCACCAGCACGCCCACAACGGCAAGCGCGATAACCAGCGTGCGGCGACGAGAGCGTGCGCGCGTGCGCTCGTAATCGGCTCGCGACACGCGGCGCGGCGTGGGAGCGGATTCGCCTTGAACGCTGGGGCGACGACCCGGTTCAGTCTGACGGGAGCGGCCGTACGAGGAGCGGGAAAAACGCTCGGTGCTCGCAGGGCGCCGTTGAGGGCTGCGTTTGTTGTCCATTGCGCCATTTTCGCGGCAGCGCTCTACCCGCGCAACCGCCTCCATCGGTTTACTAGGAAAAGCCCACAGGGCAGCGCAGCGGAAGCGGTGTCATCCTGAGCGAGCACCAGGTTGACGCCGCACCGGCGAGCTTCCCGCTACCTGTGCACTCCCAGCTTCTTGACCATGGCGTCGTTCGCATCTTGCTCGACGGCGTCGTCGAGCGGCGCCAACTCGATGGCCGGCTGGCCCGTTCGCGATGTGAAACGCTGGAGAGCGCGTGCGAGCAAATCGTCCGCAACCTCGGGGTTCTTCGCCAGCAGCGGGCCATGCAGATACGTGCCCACCACGTTCTTGTAGCGCACGCCGTCCTGCTTGTCGGCATCGTTGTTGCCGTGCCCCGTGGAAGACGCCACGGCGCCGAAGGGCTCGACGCCCGCGCCGAGGTGCGTGCGTCCCGCATGGTTCTCGTAACCCACGACAGGGCGCTTCGCCAGCGGCGAGGTCAGCACGATGTTGTCGATGAGCCGGTCGCCGGAGCCGCCCGCCGCACGCTCGGTGGTCATGTCGACGATGCCCAGGCCCTGCACCACCTCGTCGCCCAGCAGCCACTCGTGACCGAGAATCTGGTAGCCGCCGCAGATGGCCAGCAAGACGCCGCCGTCCTCCACGTAGGCGTGCAGCTGCTCGCGCATGTTCATGAGCTCGGCCGACGCCAGGCGCTGCTCGCGATCGGGGCCGCCGCCCAGCATGACGAGGTCGACGCCGGAAAGGTCGATGGACTGACCGTGGTTGACGCGCTTGACCTCCACGGGGATGCCGCGCCAGCGCAGGCGCTGTTCGAGGATGCGCACGTTGCCGCCGTCCCCGTACAGGTTGAGCAGGTCGGGGAAGAGGTGCGCGATCACAAGTTCCGTCGGCTTTCCAGCCGACGGAACGGCCCGACGCTGCGAAGAGCCCTCGCATCCGATCTCGGCGCTTTCATGCTTGCCCTCACGCACCGAAGTGCGCTCGGCCGCATGACACGCCGATCTCGAACGCGAGGGCTCTTCTCGCTGACTTTGCTGGACCTGCGAGACATTCGTCAGCACCTCGTGCACCGGGGGCAATGCGGTGTAGTTCGCGATCAGGTACGCGTTCTCCTTGGCCGGCCGGCTAGCGATGCGCGACAGCAGATCTTCGGCATCCGCAACCACCTGCGATTCGATGCCGGCATACTTCAAGCGCACCTGCATGTCGTTCGCGCGCAAGCCGCCCGCGAACACGGTGAGCTTGGCCGGATCGTCCGCCAGCTCCTCGAAGTCGATATCCCACAGCCACGACACGTCGCGGCCATCGCCCTCCTTGTCGTTCACGAAGAAGGCTACCACCTTGTCACCCGCGTCCTGCGCCACGATCTTGAGGTTCTGATTGAAGCCGGTGGGGTTCTTCGCGAGGTTCAGCAGCACGCGCCGACCGGCGATGTCAAACGTTTGCAGGCGCCCGTTCTGCGGGTCGAAGGCGTCGATGGCCTTCTGCAACGCGGGAAGCGGGCAACCGGCGAGGCCGGCCGCGGCAGCGGTTGCCAGCAAGTTGTACACCATGTACGCGCCGGTGTACGGCGCGGCGATCGAACCCGCGGCTGCCCCCTCGCCGTCCCGACGCACGTCGAACGACAACCCGTTCAGGCCCAGCTTCACGCCCGTTGCCGCGAAGTCCAGGGCGGAACGCGCGAACCCGCAGGTGGGACACGAGAACGATCCCAGTTGCCCGTACTGGCGATAGTCGTATTCCAACATGGACGAGCAGCGCTGGCACATCTGCGCGTCGGCCACCGAATTCTGCGGCAGCCCCAGGTCCTCGTCCACGCCGAACGCGATGGAGGGGTTCGCCGCGCGCTCGGCGATGCGGACGCACAGCGGGTCGTCGGCGTTGTACACCAGCACCGTGTCCGGCGACTTCTCCAGCGCGCCCACGATGCTGTCCTGGATGCGGTCGATCTCGCCCACGCGGTCCAGCTGGTCGCGGAACAGGTTGAGCAGCACCACGTAGGTGGCCTGCAGCTGCGGCAGGATCTTCGCCAGCCACAGCTCGTCGCACTCGAACACGCCCCAATCCGACGGGCCGGCGTGCAGCAGCGACGTCGCCACGCCCGAGTCCAGGTTCGCGCCGGTCCGGTTGCACACCACGCGCTGGCCCGCCAGCTCAAGCGCGTCGGCCAGCAGGTTCGTCACCGTGGTCTTTCCGTTCGTTCCAACCACGCACACCGAGCCCTGCTCCAGCTTCGGCGCGAGGTCGGCAATGAGACGCGGATCCACGTACAGCGCGATTTTGCCCGGGAAGTTCGCGGCGGGACGGCGGAACACGTTTTTGAGACCCCACGTTGAAACGGCGCTGACGGCGCGCGCGCCGGCGAACTGCAAACCCATAGGTCATTCCTTTCGATCACGTTGCGTTCAGTATAGTGGTTCCACCGCACCCCGCACGCCGCCCCCGCCCGCACTGACACCCGCCCTCCATACAAATTTCAGGACGAGCAGCGCCAGCGCAAAGCTCACTCGTCACCCCTCGTCAACCTAACAGCCGCTTCAACCAAAAGAAGAACCGCGCCCCGATTTATCCTCAACTAAGCTTGATGCCGCTATACTGATGAGATAAGGTGATTGTGCAGCCGTCGGCCGAAGCACGCGGCCGCATGCACCCGGCGACCCAGGAAGGTTATGCCCGAACGCAATTACGACGACGCTTTTTTCCAGCATTCGAATGACGAGCGAGCTTCCCGTCGTTCCGATGAGTCGACTTCTCTAGGTTCACGACCACACCAGTACAACACCAGGCAAACCGCACGTTCCACTGCCGCCCGCTCCCGCCTGAACGCAACACAGCAGCAACCGCGCAATGCGGCATCCTACCAGAAACCAGGACGTTACCATCGACCGCCGGGCCCCGAACAACCGAGGCGGCGCGCTGTTGGAATCATTGCCAGCCTGCTCGTAGTGGCCGCTTTCGCCGTTGGAGGGTACTTCGTCGTGCAGAGCCTGCCTGCCTCCATAACCCTCAATGGAGCCAACCTGGAAGTAGGCGGTCACAAGACGTTGGAAGACGCGCTGCGCGCCAGCGGCATCAAGCCGAAACCCGGCGATTTCGTTGCCGTGGACGGCTCGGTGATCGAAGCAGGAAAGGGCGAGCCGTTTCACGCCACCGTCAACGGCGAAGTCGCTACCGACATGGATACGAAGCTGAACAACGGCGACGTGGTCGAACTGGGCGACGGCAGCGCCATCGAAGAGCCGAGCGAAACCGCCGAGGAAAGCATCCCCTACTCGATCGAAGAGGAAGGGCGCGGACCTATCCACGTGCTCGAGGGGCAAGGCGCCGACGGATTGAAGCGCACGAAAACCGGCTCGGTCTCCGGCCTGACGACGGAAGAAGTCGTGCAGGAGCCTTCCAACGTGGTGCGCCGAAACGTTTCGCCGCAGGTAGGCGAGGACAAAGTGGTGGCACTCACGTTCGACGACGGCCCCTGGCCCGAATCCACCGCCGCAGTGCTCGACGTGCTGGCCGACCAAGGGGCGAAGGCCACATTCTTCACCGTGGGCAATCGCATCGACGGAGAAGGCGTCGACCTCGTAAAGCGCGCAGCAGCCGAAGGCCATCAGATATGCTCGCACTCGTTCGACCACGCGGCGGGCGACGGTCAAAGCGTGAACCTCGGCTACATGACGCCTGAGGATCAGGTCGCCGAAGTGCAGAAGGGCTACGAAGCCATCGAAGCCGCCACCGGCGCCGAAGCCAGCCATGTATTCCGCACGCCGGGAGGCAACTACGGCGAAGGCGTCATGCGCAATGTCGGGCCGCTGATCAGCGCGGAAATCGGCTGGAACATCGACTCGCAAGACTGGCGCAAGCCCGGAGCCGCCGCCATCGCCAACCAGGTGAAAAACGCCTGGCCGGGCGCCATCGTGCTCATGCACGACGGAGGCGGCGACCGATCGCAAACGGTCGAGGCGCTCAAAGACGCGCTCCCCTATCTCAAGTCGCAGGGCTACCGCTTCGTCACCATGGACGAGCTGCTCGGCTATCCGCTCTCCTAAACCTCGCTTCTGCCGCTCGCCGGACGAAGGCCTCCTTTGATCTTCTTCGGGATCGTTCGCCGCGAGACGTCGTGCCTTTGGCGACAAACATCATCGAAACCACCTGTTTCCTCAACATAGACATTGCTATAGTAAAGTACGTGGGCCGCGCATGGGTGCGACCGTTTCAGAAAGAGGGGTCGGCGGTGCTTCATGGACGTTAGCCAAATCGTTGCCGTTGCTGTGTTCGTCGTGGTCATGATCACCATCATGACCGAGAAGCTGCACCGGTCGCTCGCGGCCATCACGGGCGCGATGATCGTGTTGGCCCTGCATGTCATGCCGTTCGACGCGGCCATGGAGCACATCGACTTCAATACCCTGGGCGTGCTGCTGGGCATGATGCTGTTCGTGTCGGTAGTGAAGCTGTCGGGTGTGTTCGAGTTCCTTGCCATCAAGTGCGCACGACTTGCAAAAGGCGACCCTTGGAAGATCATGCTACTGTTCGTGCTGCTCACGGCCGTACTTTCAGCATTCCTGGACAACGTGACCACCGTGCTGCTCATCGGGCCCATGACGCTGACCGTATGCAAACTGCTCGACGTCAACCCCATCCCGTTCTTCATGACCGAGATACTCGCGTCGAACATCGGAGGCACCGCAACGCTCATCGGCGATCCGCCCAACATCATGATCGGCTCGGCAGCCGGATACTCGTTCTTCGACTTCATCCTGTACGATGCGCCCGCCGTGGCGATTATCCTCGTCGCGATCCTCGGCGTGTTCTACGCGCTATACGGCCGCAAGATGAACGTGGACGACGAGCACAAGGCCCGCATCATGGAGCTGGACGAGCACGCGCAGATCAAGAACCGGCGGCTGCTGAAGCAAAGCGTGGTGATGACCGCCCTGGTGGTGGTCGGGTTCATGGCGCATGGCGCGTTGGGGCTGGAATCGTGCATCATCGCGCTAGGCGCCGCGGGCATCATCATGCTGATCTCGGGCGAAAGCATCGAGGAAGCGCTGTCGAACGTGGAGTGGACCACGCTGTCGTTCTTCGCCGGCCTGTTCGTCATCGTGGGCGCGCTGGCCGAGACCGGCGTCATCGGCATGCTGGCGAACGGGTTGATCGACGCAACCGGCGGCAACGTGTTCATCACCATGCTGGTGCTGCTCATCGGCTCGGCCGTGATCTCCAGCTTCCTGGACAACATCCCGTTCGTGGCCACGATGATCCCCATCCTGCTGGCCATGGAATCCACCGGCATGGACGTCACGCCGCTGTGGTGGGCCGTGTCGCTGGGCGCCTGCCTGGGCGGCAACGGCACGCTCATCGGCGCGAGCGCCAACGTGGTGCTCTCCGACATCAGCAAGAAGAACGGCCACGAGATCACGTTCGTGCAGTTCCTGAAGACCGGCTTCCCCATCATGCTGCTGACCGTGGCTATTGCAGGACTGTACCTGGTGGTGAGGTTCCCGCCGGCGTAAGGGCCGCGCACCGGAGGCGCGGGCGGCGTCAGAGCGGCACGATGTCCTTGTGGAGGAAGCGGAGGCGGCCCTCCTGCTTCTCGATGTGGAAGTGGCCGCAGTACCAGCGGCGGTAGCGAAGGCGCTGCTCGATGCGTTGGAGCCAGTCCTCCATGGAGGTGTCCACCGTGGACTGGTCGATGGATGGCAGCAGGGCCTCCTGCGGGACGAACGCGGCGGGGCAGGTGTGGGAGAGCACGGTGTCGATGCGCCAATGGCGGCGATCGAGGGCCTGTTCCACGTGCTCTTTCTCGGCTTCGGTGAGCTGCTCGTCGGGGAACCAGAGATGGCCGTTCGCCAGCCGGTGCCGCTTGTCCACGCTGTAGGCGCCGCCGATGGCGATGGCGGAGCGGCCCTCGAGGTCGAACACGCTGCCGTCACGCGCGAGCAGGAGGGTGGGGTAGGCAGGGTCCACGTACGCCTCGCCGCCGCGCCACGGTTGCAAGCGGTAGTCAGCGAGCGTCGCCGGATTGCGATCGCGGTTGCCGCGGATGCAGAGGAAGGTGACACCCGCCCGGGCGGCGCGGGTTTTCACGGCGTCGTCGCGCTCGTCGCCGAAGTAGTCGAAACCGGTGTCCCCCAGGCAGACGATCACATCGTCGGGGCCCAGGCTGTGCTCGCGCGCGAAAGCGCGGACGTGCCGGTAGCTGCCATGGGTGTCGCCCGTGACGTAGATCATGCGCAACTGCCAGGCATGACGAGCACGATCTTGCCGTCCTTGCCGCGCTCGGCGACGGCGCGATGGGCGTCGGCAGCCTCCTCCAAGGGGAACGAACGCGCGACGATCACCTGCATCCCGCCCTCCAACGCGGCGGACAGCGCGTGCATCGCCAGATCAAGCTCGTCGGGACGCAGGTTGTTCACGCCCATGCCGCGCACGTCGAGGTCGGCCTTCATGAGCGCGCGGGGATCGAAGTCGAACGAGCCGCGGCTGCCCACGACCACGATACGCCCGCGCGTCGCTGCCACTTTCGCATCCTTCATGAGGTTGGCTTGCGCCGCCATGTCGATCACGACATCGACGCCGCGGCCCTGGGTAGCCGCGAGAATCTCATCCAAGTAACCCTCGGCGTGGTGGTCGAAGGCACGCCGGGCGCCGAGGCGCTCCACGAGCTGCCGGCCTCGGACGTCGCCGGCCGTGCCATACACGACGGCCCCGATGCGATGCGCAAGCTGCACCGCGAGGGTTCCCACCCCGCCGCTCGCACCGTGGACGAGCACCGTTTCGCCGGGACGCACCCGCGCACGCACGAACAGCGCGTCGGCCGCAGCCAGCCCGGGAGTGCCGAGGCCCGCGCCCTGCTCGAACGGAACAGCGTCGGGGAGCGGGGCCACGGCGGAGGCGTCGCAGACGACGAACTCGGCATAGGTGCCGGTGCAGCGGCGGGCGCGTGCCGCCGCCACGAACACGCGCTCCCCCACGTGCGGAGCGCCCGAGGGGAGGTTCGCCCCGCACGCGTCGACGATGCCAGCGCCGTCGTTGCCTGGAACGTAGGGCAGTTCGGGCAGCTGGGCGTACTGGCCCGCGCGCAGATAGGTTTCCACCGGGTTGACGCCGGCAGCGCACAGGCGCACGCGCACCTCGCCCTCATGCGGCTCGGGCACGGGTATGCGCTGCTCCACCAACGCATCCGGCCCGCCGAACGCGCTCACCACGATCGCCTGCATGTCTGGCCCTGTGCTCGGTTTCGCCATCGGACCGCTCCTTCCGCCTTCGTTAAGACCTCTTTGCCGTTCGCAGCCCGATCGTAGCGCGGCATGCGCGCCCTTCTCCGCGTCGAGCGGTCGGCTTGCGAAGGTCGTTACCGGCCTGGCAGCGAGCCGGAACGCCTCGGCCGCGCCCTCTTGAGCCGCGCCCCTGGCAGCAGCGCCCAAATGCGCACGAAGGCATGCGATGTTCCAAGATAAATTTAAGGATTGCTCGCAACGGCCTATTGCAGGTCGGAGCACCTTTCGGTATACTGCGTATTCGCGCTTCGCAAAGAAGCCGTGACGCCAACGTGGCTCAGCTGGTAGAGCAACGCACTCGTAATGCGTAGGTCAGCGGTTCGAATCCGCTCGTTGGCTCCAGAAAAAGTGCAGGTCATCGGGGTAAAACCCGGTGACCTGTTTCTGTATCTGGGAGTGGAATTTTGCCGAACTTGACAATCCCGTGGAAAGTCGCCGAGCAAGGTTGGGGCGCCTTTGGGCGATAGAGACCCGGACAAATGGCAGGAGCGCGCTAAGTCTAAGTAGACGATCCGGCGAGCATGGCCCGCCGGTTCATTATCCCGTTACCTCTTTCTGCCGAGATAGAACACGTAGCCGTAGTGTTGCTTGTACTCCTGGTAGAGCTCGACCTCATGGCGGTTGTCGGCGACGAAGGCCTCCACGGTCTCGTTGCCGGGGTAATTCCGCAGCAGGCCTTCGAGCGCCGCTTCGCGCGGGGTGAAGTACTCGTCCGTCCAGCACGTCTCCGGCAGGGCAAACGCGGCGACGAACTGGTAGCCGCATCGCTGGAGCGCCTCGATGTTGCTGGCCACCGAATCCAACCTGCTCCCGGCGTCGGTCCAAAACCGCTCGATGACGGCGGGGCGCTCGTCCGTGAGCCAGGAGGGACAGGTGACAGCAACATAGCCTCCCTGTTTGAGGAAGCCGCGCCAATACGCCAGACCCTTCTCGAAACCTATGTTGTCGATAGCACCTTCCGACCAGATCAGGTCAAGCGACTCCCTCTGGAATGGCAGGTCGTCCATCGAGCCGACGACGCCCCGCACCCGGTCGGCGACACCTTGCTCGCAAGCCTGCCCGTTCAGGACGTCGACGAAGGCTGGAAACAAGTCCAGGCCGACAACCGACCCCTTCAGGTGCTGCGCGAGCAGCAGCGTCTGGGCCCCGGTGCCGCAGCCCAAGTCAGCCGCGTTCGCAATAAGGTCGAGATCGCCGAGGAAGGCGAGAGCCCTGCCTGTCTCCTCGGCGCAGCCGGGGCCCTGCCTCTCCAGCCCGGCGTGCGCTTCCACCAGCAGGTCGATCGGGGACGGCTGCTTGCTCTCCATGTTGAACGCCTTTCTTCACGTCGGGAACAAACCGACTGCCGGCCGGCTTTCACCCACCAGCAGCATGCTCTTCGAAAGCGGCGGCCTCCGAACCTGCCGCCGCAACCTACCTTACCACAGGCGTTCCTGGCGGAGCCTCCCAGAGCGAGGGCTTTCCCTTCCGTAACCTGCCTGCGTGCAAGCTGCGCTACCTCCGATGACCGTGATGGTGCTTGCGGGAACGCAGCGTGCTCGCGGCAATAACCAAGGCGGCAACGGTCACGACCGCGAGGGAGCCGATACCCGCCTGCAAGTTCGCCAGATGAAGCGCGGGCACTCCCTGAAGGATGCCCAGCGTGTAGGGCATGAGCCAGAACAGCCAGACCACGATGCTGAACGTATGGAACCGCTGCTTTGCCCGCTCGCTGCCCCTCAGATAGGTGAAGGTAGCCCAGGTGGCATGGGCCGCCATGAGCACGATGGCCAGCACGCCGGAGGCGGCGTGCATTCCCAGCGCGGCGTTTTTATGAACGTTGTTCACTATTGCCGCCGTCCAACGCCTCTTGCGGTCATCGCTTCGCGAACGGGGGCGTGACGGCTTCGCGACTGCGGCGGAGGCGATGCTATCATCGTCGCTCCCCGATGCCGATGCGAGGAGCGTGCATGAGACCGTACTACGAAGGCTGGTACATGAAGCAGCAGCAGGGCGGCGACATCCTGGCCGTCATACCCGGCCGCGCCCAGGACGAGGCGTTCATCCAGGTGGTCACGGCGGACGGCGCCCATTACCTCCCCTTCCCGCTGGAGGACTTCCGCCAGACGGGAACCCGCAGCATGCGCGTGGGCCGCAGCCTGTTCTCGCCCATCGGCATGATGCTGGACGTGCAGGCGCCCGGCCTGGAGCTGGTCGGGCGCCTGCGCTACCGCGAGCTCACGCCGCTGCGCTCCGACATCATGGGACCGTTCGCCTACCTGCCCATGGAAACGAAGCACACGGTGTTCAGCATGCGCCACCGCGTGGACGGGGAAGTGGAGCTGAACGGCCGCACGCTGCGCTTCGAGAACGCCAAGGGCTACATGGAAGGCGACCGCGGGCACAGCTTCCCCCGCGGCTACACCTGGATACAGAGCACCGACTTCGGCTGCGCGGCATCCGTCATGCTCGCCCTGGCCGAGATCCCGCTCGCCGGCCTGCGCTTCACCGGCTGCATCGGCGTGGTGTGGATTGCGGGCGTGGAGCACCGCTTCGCCACGTACCGCGGGGTGCGCATCCGCGAGGCCAGCGACACGGCCGTGGAGGTGCGGCAGGGCGACATGACGCTCCGGGTGGAACTGCCGGAGGCGGGCGGCCACCGCCTGCAGGCGCCTGCGCAGGGCTCCATGGCGCGCCCGATCCGCGAGAGCCCCGCCGTGCCCGCGCGCTTCCGCTTCGTGAAGGGCGGCCGCACGCTCCTGGACAGCCCCGATGCCTGCACGAGCTTCGAGTTGGTGGCGCCGTAGCCATCGTTCTGCGCGAACAGGAGCCCCGTCGAAGCCTCGCGCACCGTGCCCGACACGCGCGGCTCCCCAAAGGCGTCGGCCCAGCAAACTTGTGGGCAGCTTATGGGGAAGCGGCCCCAGCCCCCTCCCCTTTGTAAGATTCTCGCAAAATCCCCCGGTCCTTCGCCCTCTGCCCGCTATCCTGCACCAGACGCAGCGATCGCGTTGCGCCGCCACGCCGCGGCGCCCACGACACGGCGCGAAAGGCCCCCTATGCGCAAGGCGAAAGAGCTCCTCATCAACTTCATCCACGGGTTCTGCATGGCACTGGCCGACAGCGTGCCCGGCGTGTCGGGCGGCACCGTCGCGTTCCTGCTGGGATTCTACGACCGCTTCATCGGCTCGCTCGACGACCTATTCCACGGCAAGGGGCCGGCGAAGGTCGCGGCGCTCTCCTTCCTGGTGAAGCTGGCGTTCGGCTGGATCATCGGGTTCGGCCTGTCGGC